>Ga0123352_10011900_pt1 | contig 13729 bp, 15 predicted proteins | sample TergutLab28metaG_FD_89700 | JGI IMG/M metagenome (GOLD analysis project Ga0123352, IMG submission 89700) | Labiotermes labralis P1 segment gut microbial communities from Petit-Saut dam, French Guiana - Lab288 P1 | ecosystem: Host-associated > Arthropoda: Insects > Digestive system > Gut ...
TGACAACACTACATTAGACCGCCAGCTAACACGAGGCTCTGTTCTTCTCGTCACTGCGCATGCGCGTGATGTGGGAAAGGAGAGTCCATTTGCTCTGAGGTAAGGTAGGTATGTAACTAACGTGTGGTATAAGCGACATTATTTGGTTCCGTTGCATGGCGTCTCTACAGCAGTGTTGCCTCTATTAAAGTTCCAACCCTCGTATTTGGAAAAGGCACAACTAATGTCTTGGCCCTTTAAAGCAAAGCGGTATCTGTATGTACCACCTGCTTTTAACATTCACAGACCTAAATTTGTCGCACTGAGTGTACTTCTGGGTTTCGTAAGAATGTCGATAAATATAATCCGACTGATCTTTGTATGCACAGTGCGTTTCTTTAGGTAGTAACCGCGTTATAATCGGTACACCTTATGATTTATTATTTGGACGGCGCATACAAATACTATAAGGGCGGATCATGTAGCATGAATGGGAGATAAGTAAAAGAGAGCAAAGGTTTGGTCGAGAACCTGTAAATAAAATTATATATTAAAATGGATCATATAAACAGAGTGAGGGTGTGAACTGGAATCATCTGGCTCGGGAGAGGGAACAGTGGCGAGCTCTTGGAAAAGTCTTCGACGAACATACTTATACGGGAAGAGGTGGAAAACTGATGAACCTTTAAGTTGGCTCACATGGTAACGCACATGCGCGAATGACCATTCGGATAATGACCGGCTCTATTCTCGGCCGGACACCCACAGAGTATCGTGAAATGTTTCGCATCTCCCTTGGTCCGCCCAGGCAAGTACCGTAAGCTAACATGAAACCAAAGCCACACCCACTTCCTTGCACATCCTTTCCAATACACAATTCAGTAATATCCAGCCACTTCACACCAAGCCACATACTCTGAGCGACATAAATACACTATAAAATCAGCACACCTGGTATTCAAGCGATGATGCACCACTCACGACGGCACTTTTAAGTCCTGCAAGCAAAGCGATTGCCAGACGTACAGATATCTTCTATACTGAACAATCCGCATTTTGACCACAGCCTGTGTTCATGTGTTCTGTCTGATTCTCACAGTCATATAAATCACCACCTTAAACAACATTTCAGGACGGGTCTTGGTAATGTTCTCTGTTGGGCAGGACATTAACTTTTAAATGTTACGTACATGAATTTCATGTTTCAAAAGGTGAAAACAAAACTTACACACGCCTGTACCTTCACATCGCTCACTGAATGCAAACGTGGCAAATCCAAAAATTGCCCATTTGGAGCCAAATCTACGGCTGAGCTAAAAAATAATTACTACACCCGACAATAATGACATCTAGCGGGGTATGTTTTGACTGACAAGTGTGCTCGTAATGTCGGGTGTAGTTGTCATATTTTTTAGCTCAATAGTAGTAATAACTCCAAATGGGAATTTTTGGGTTGTGCCAGTATATCATTCAGTGAGCGCTAAGTATACTGTCAAATACAAATCAGGTAGGATTTCTTTCGTCACATAAAAGTTGAAATGCTTAAACTGCGCACATTTCTTGTTACAATAAATGTATTGTGAGATGTGATACCGTGTAGTTTGTTAGATGTTTTTGACGAGTTGAAGGATCATGGACGGAGACAGCTGGTTCTTCTAAAACGTCGGTATTTAAATATCAGACTACACGGCGTTACATCCAAGACTAGTTACATTCACAGTCATCGCTGTGAGAGTCTCACAGCTTACACACTTCATGTTGTGTACATAATTTTCACCGTTGACTTCTAGTTGAAACTGAGTAAAGGTAATACCTGGCTACTACCGTGAAATTTCGGTAGTTTCGTAGCCGCACTGAAAATATTTAATTCGAACACACAATTAAAAGTTATAATTTAACAAAATCCACGTTTCCTCGACAAATGCGATATTCTCACATACGATAACAATGAACAATGGAAAGTGTAGGGTAAGGTTGCCTTCGATGGACCAGTTTAGTATTTCTGACAAAAATTAAGGAACGTGTTGTTAAGAGACACAAAACAAATATTGCTTTAAATACCTTGCTCTGTTCTCTATTAGGAAACCAAACTTCGAGAACGAAACTCATCGACAACTGTTCCGAAAAAAAAAAACTATTAAACTTTGCAACTGGTCCATTCATAGCACTAAGGTGTCATGAATCTACCATACAGTTTTCATCAATGGAACGTATGCGTAACAGGAAAATTTTGGTTTACGCATGCAGTAGTGTATTACACTTTATAACACTATATTCTTTGCTGACGTAGCTGTTCAATAAAAAAATCCTGGCGGTGCCCCACGTTCAAAGTCTTCACATGTTCTTGCCGCTCTGTATTCACCAAAGAAGGGAAACAGCAACCAGCAGCGCTGACACAACAGACAGTTGCTGCTGCTGTAATGGTTGCTCTCTTCCCACTTCACACTGACCAAATATGCGTTGTGACATTTCTCCAGTATCACTTTTCCGGTTCTTTCCTAAAAAGTTGTTAAAGCACTTTCATCTACGTTATACCCATAAATTATAATACCACTAACTTTATGCTCAACAGTTCTTTCAAGCAAACTGAAGAGTTCGCTTACACTGTCCTTACTGAACCCTGTGCCCCGGACAGTTTTTTAGCACGTGGATGCCTCATACTTAGTCATGAGTGTCGTTTCGTGAACCCAGAGTATCATTTCATTCTTGCGGCATCTGTCTTGGCTCGGTGTGTAAGACAATTTATTTAGTTCACCAACTTTAAAAGCCAGGCTAAGTAAATAAGTGACGATTATACAAAGCACGTACTATTCCAATTGCAAAACGGTTAACCAATTCCTCTTCGGCAATAACTTGAATGTTTTCCAAAGCCAAATAATTTTTCCCATCTAAATGTCTCTTCAGATATACTTTTCGAAGAGGATATGGAAGTGGTGCTGCATTTAAATCAATATTGCCGTTTCCAAGTGCTCTAAGAGCTATCTCCATATTTTAAGGCTCACACCTACAATACTTAACAACTTCTGGTATCTTACAATCGCAGCTGAAAATTCATTTTTCAGTGGGCTTGTATGACAAGCTTTCGCTTGAAACTCCGTACTAGTGGCACATAAATAAAGAAGACCTAAACACAGGCGTAGAAACATTAGCATTTAAATAACAGACGGAAAACGTTGTACAGTACTGGCAATTTGTAACAGAATGCATGGTTCCATGAATGGTCCAGCAGTCGTCATGGAGCCCTGTGGTGGTTCATCGATAGCAACTCCGCCATTTTTTGTTTTCGAGGCTTCAAATGTTCCATGGAAACTGGATACTGAGAAAACTGGTGCATTAAATTATACAGAAGAGAACACACTTTCACCTCGTATGTAGAAAAAGACAATCCTTACTTTCTGTAATGATAAATAAAACGTTGAGGCATACGCCCAAAGTAAGAACAGAAAGGTCGAAAATTTTTCTAGCCAATTTTCTCAGTGGCCTTTCCATGTACCAAACTCAAAAACCCGAACAAGATGACAGGAGTCGCTACCCCCGCAACCCTGAACGCGCCTGTGCTATCCACAGTATTTGAAATACCGAGGTGGTCCATCCATTGCTACGGTCCAACGATTGGCAACCTTACTATATACGTAGAAGTGTGCCCTTGAGTGACTTCGAAAACTGATAAGCTAAGAACGTCTCAACGGCTGTACGTTTCAATGCCATCTACTGCAAAATCAATATAACTTTGCAATTCACTTTCTTATCATACATGCAAATGCCAGGCATATTTAATAATATTTTCTTCACACCCAATAAAGATGTTGTAAGCACACTACAAAATACAACTACACTTATCTTTACAGTGGTTGTGATGTAACTTGCCGTCAATACTAATTATTATCATCATTATTATCAAGTAAAAAATCCAGTTAAGCCCTATCACAAACACATAAAAGTTCAACTCCAACCTCAAAGTAAACATTCATTCTCCGTTAGGGAAGCCAGCTGGTTAACTGGTTGATGTGGTTTAAAGGGAACAAGAGCCGTTGACGCTGGGAGAGAATCGCTGTCTGTCCCAGAATCGCATGAAACACACCGAAACGACGCGTCGCCAAATTCAGAGAGACTTTTAACGATACAGAAGGTGGTACAGATAGTAACCACTGTGTTTTAAAAGGGCTACGGTTCTGAAGGTCGAATACAGTTCGTGGCCTACCACCATTCTGGTACAGCTCTAAAGCAATCCACTGTTTACTGATGACCTGCCCAAATATGGAACTCACAATATACTGACACTCAGCTGAAGATTTTAAAGTAAATGTTGCCACCGTGAGATCTGAGCTCTCACGCCGCTCAATATCAAAATTACGGTATTCTGAAATAAGACGACGTGTTGTTTGATAACCACGCCGGCCCACCAAAATACACGGTGTCACATTCCAGAAGACCGTCATGTTTCAGCGATTTCGAAATTCATTCCTTCCTTGGCAAATACAATGCGCATTTTGTACACCTGTTCCACCACATGTCCGTCTGCCAGACCATTCGTGTAATCACTACCTCATTCCTGAAGGCGAAAAACGGCTTGTTACACTAAACAGAAATACTCGTAATTTAATTCAGCGCACCCTTGCAAAACAGCCTACTGACAATATCAGCCTACTAACATTCACATAGTTCACGGTCTTCGCGCCTTACGATCAGCACCTGTAACATACTGTTTTATATTTACTGCGACAATTTATTGATTTACGGATTTGCACTATTTATTTAACCATCCCAGTGGCCGCGCGGTCCAAGGCGTGAGACTGCGGCCGCTCTCTTACTGGGATTGTGGGTTTGAATTCCGCCAGGGGCAATGGCTGCCAGTCTCTTGTGTGCCGCGTGCTGACGGGTAGATATCTGTATCGGGCTTATCAATCGTCCAGAAGAGTCGTACCGAGTGTGGTGTGTCTGAGTGTCATTGTGAAGTCTCGATAATGAGGTGGCCCTGGCCCATTTGGGGCCGTTGCGCCATGAAAAAAACTTTATTTAATTTGTTTAAGTGTTAACGGTATATTTCACGATGTGCTCGCAAATTCAAGATTATACAGCATCGAACAGCAGGACGATGCCTGAATAAAGTGTTGGAAGCACCTGGAAGACAGCAGTCGACGCCTGACTTGAGGGACTATTTCTGTACGAACCTTCAGATACTTGGACACACACACACACACACACAAACCCTTACGACAGTCAATCTACGAAACAAGATTTAAAATCAGTACCTTCAAAATAAGAAGAGGGAATGCGACCCTCCCCACCGTGACGTTCGACGACTTAGAAGCGATTTTATATTTGTACAAAATCGTAAACCAAGTGTGTTTACACGGTGATACTCTTTCCTTACCTTACAGGAGAACACGAAAAATGCAGTAGGACTATACGTTCTTGTCTGTGCTTAGTATGTTACCCGATACAGTGCAAGGTAGTTTGTAGTATGTCTGCCTACGAACGAATTAGACTATCTTTTAACATAAGGCTATTTATGTTACCTTATTCACTATTAATAATGCAGGGTAAATCGAAACACGTGTGCAATCAAGCGACCCAGCTTCTTCACAACACACAGTAACATCATTAACGATATCTAACTAGACCTTCAGCTGATGTCTTAATAATTTGTAAGTGAATAGCAAATGAAAATACAAACGTTGCTGGTCCTTGAGTATGTTGTCCAGTCCGGTTCTGCATTTCAAAGGGTAATAAGCACAGCTGTCAGTATGTCGCACACCAGATGAAAAGAGAATGGGACTTGCCGTATTATATAAGCCCCTCACTTTTCAAATAACACTGCTGTTCTTAGCGTACCAGCGTCAAGATGCGCAAAAGTACAGACCTGGCCGTCTGCTACCAGGTCACATACATAAAGTTGCCGACATGTGCGTAACACGCGACGATGTTGATAGCATGAACGAGATCTGAAGTTCTCACGGCGAATATCAAACTTACGGTCTTCCTGGATGTGACACCGTACATAACGGCAGACCAACGGTTCGGACAAAGACACTGCCTCCGTCTGACACCTGTTTACCACACTACGACACTATATCCCAAGAGACAGTATTTTTTTTTGGAAAACAAATGTTTCTTTTGTCGAAAAGACAATACAACACGTCGGCCGAAATAGTAAAAAGTTCCTTCTTATAATAAAACCAACTAGATGCACTAATTCCTCAAATTTATTTTTGGAATAAAATTCTACACGTTTCGGACAGTTTTTCACTGTACACATACCATTGCTGTGTGTACAGTGAAAAACTCCTGATGATGGACAGAGGAACTGTCCGAAACGCGTAGAATTTTATTCCAAAAATAAATTTGAGAAATTAGTGCATCTAGTTGGTTTTATTATAAGAATGTATCACGATGCACGGTCACCTGAACGTAAAAAGTTCCTGTGCTTAATTAAGATCCACGCCATGAAGGCACACGATCCAGCCTACCTAGCTGACGCATTCCTAACCTCGTCACTCACTATGATTTCTGAGCTAAACGCGCAGTCAGCCCTCTCCTCGGGGAAAGAAACCTCGGTACACACTGGACAGGAGGCTGGAAGGACCCCAGAATCGGTCTTCACGCCCTGAAGAAGAGAAAAATCTCCGTCTCCGTCGGGAACCGAACCACGATTCCTTGGTTGTCGCACCCTCAGCTTAGTCACTATACAGACTGAGCTACCCCTGCTCCCCGCCTAAGCCCAACATCCGCTGAATTTTTCTATGTCCTTTCTGTTAATATGAAAGGGCAATTTCAAGTACAACTCAAACGGCCTAACCACCTATTCGACATGCCTCTAGTGCTACCTCTGGTGATAACGTTATTGTTGTACAGGATGCGGCAGAATGGACTCTCACATTTCTCAAGGTCAGTGGTACGGGAGTGGTGGGGGTGCGGCGGCGCGGGAGGTGGCAACGTTTCCAGTGGATCGTCTAGTTGTCAGTAGACACCATGAGTTGGTCCGGTGAACACAGCGGTTTCGTTATCGAGGCGTTCTTTAAAAACGATTCTGTAACCGCGACACAGAGGGCATTCCGAACGCATTTCCATCTGTCCGGTACTGTGAACAAGCAAACTTTTCGGTATTGGGCAGAGAATAACCCCCGCGACCTTCACCAAAGACCTCTGCACAGCCCTCGAGTCACTGTCTGGTGTGCTGTGTCCCGATTAGGTGTAGTGGGACCTTAATTTTTCGAGGAAGGTGGTGAGACCTTGACTTTAACCTCTAATCGGTATTGTGAAATGTTAGAGAACTTCCTCCATCCCAGATTGGAGGAATTTGATGATTCAAAGGACTTTTGGTTTCAGCAGGATGGGGCCACAGCCCACACAGCTCGTCGTTCACTGCGAATTTTGAGAGAAATGTTCCCAATTCGACTCATTTCCTTACGAGGCGATATCGGGTGGCCCGCGCGCTCGCCCGATTTGACCCCCTGCGATTTTTTCCTGTGGGGATACCTCAAGGCCGAGGTCAAACCCTCAAAGCACTTAAGGGCGCTATTCGTGAGGAAGTTGCCGCCATTCCCCCAGAGATAACCAACATAGTGATGGAAAACTTTAGAGAACGGCTTCGGCAGTGCATCGCGAATAACGGCCGCCACCTGAGTGATGTTATTTTCAAAACCTAATGGGGAAAAAACTAGATTGTAAGTACTTTTCGAAAATATAAAGCTTTTTTTCTGTAACTTACTTCGTTCGTTTTTTATTACCCTTTACAATATGGGAGTCCATTCTGCCGCACCCTGTATTTGCTTCTGAGAACTGTAGTACTGTATACATTACACCTGTAGGGTCAGGGGCGTACCTTGGGGGGCGGCCGCCCCTGGATGCGGAGTCCAAGGAACGGCAAAGTGGGCGACAGAAATAAATATTTTACGTGGACAGTCTGATTTTCTGCGCCCAATTACAGCGCCAAATTAAAGGGAATTCCATAAATGACAGTGAGACTTTTAAAGCTGATTGGAGCGGTCACTGCGATTACCTGCCCCGGGCGCCAAAATACCTAGCAACGCCACTGCGTAGGGTACAAAGACGGAGTTTCGCACCGTCGCTATGTCGTAGCTGTTAACATGCAAGCAGTATTGAATTCGTAACGTACCTACGCAGGTAAGTCAGCATCCATCTGCGTACAAAACCGCACACGTCAAAGTCCAACGCTTCATCAGCTGCCGCCACCAAACCAAAAGATGAAATTACCAAGCAGCACTGTAGTCTTCTCATTTTAGTTTATGGCCATCATCCCGTTGTGTTTTTCGATATCAGCAAATAAGCATTCGAATTTCCAGTCTAAAAAAACTCTATATTTATTATGGTTAGCTAATGTTCCGTCCCCTATTTGGACCATCATAAGTGTATTGTATAAAACTTGTTAAAAGAAAAAAAAAAGTACATGGGTACGCAAAAACATACACTTCGTTTGTGAGACGTAATGAACGGAGTGTAGGATATTTCTGTGTATGTAAGTGTAGCTTACGTAATGGCAAGTACACGGAGTACACAAACACGGCAACAAATGAAACATGATGCGTGCAATGGCAAGAGTAAGTGACAAAACACAAAACGGACACAAACCAAACTAACAGGGTAATGCAGCACGAAATTAAATATGTACAGGGGAAACAAGGGCAAGGAATCAAACACCAAACGCATAAAATGAAAAACAAAAAAATCACATGGTAAAGTGTCAAAATATTGAACACGCTGCACAGAAGGACAAAAGCAACGGATAAAATACGAAACGGACACAACGCCTAATTTACAGGGAAGAGTGCCACGAAATACAATACGATGCGCAGAGAAACATGATATTGGGTAAAAAAACAAAATACGCACTACAAATTTATACTGTAAAGTTAAAAATAAGGTTAGTACCAAACCACCAAGACATACGGAAAGGTAGGCACATACAGGTCCACGAATTACTACAGACGCCACTTGATTCAGGCCTAGAGTACCAACTGAAGACATGAACCCCTTAAAATGCAAGATTCCTCTACAAAAAATTTAAAATCTCAGTTCCCACCTATCACTGAACACACTATGTTACCACTGCAAAATGCAATCGTCTGATGCTTAATCTGAAATCTTCCCAAAGTACTATCGGTATGATCACATAAACATTATCAGAGTTTTTTTGTTTTGTTTTGCTGTTCAGTCCTCTCTCAACCTGTGCACGGGACGGCCACCTACAGGTGTGACGATACCAGATGCTGTATAATACAATTTTGACCTCCTGATGATGAGCAAATAGTGCTCGCAACATGTAGAGGCATACAACAAACTTATCATAAAACAAGAATTTGTGCATTAAGTTGGTTAATTACTAAGAGTATCAGCGTATCATGTTGGACCCAATGATACGACGAAGTGCATGCAAAACTGTCGCAAAATTTGGAACAGCCACCTTAGAAGACCCTTAGCATATCTTAAAAGAAAAGAAAATATGATGGTATGGACTGGTTCCACGTGGCCTACAGAATGGACCTGGAAAGGGCTTATTTAGACACAGTGGTGTACCTTCGAGATCCCTAGACCGCTGCGAACTGACTCGCTGAGCAAACATTAGTTTCTCAAGGAGGACTTTGTTGCATTTAGCTAGTTTAACACAGTCTGGACAAACAACGGGCGTGCGTTCTAAGAATCACTGGTAAGTACAAGGTGCAGGTGAAATTCACAGTTCTTTAGTGGTAAAGCAAGTGGTTCGTATAGCAACCACACTGAAAAGGTCTATATCCTAAAAAGGAAAAAAATATTAGCGGCCCAAAGTTGCTTCAGAACAAAGTGAACAGTTAAAACCCATTTCGCAGAGACAAGAAACCAGCTACAGTGATCAAGATAGCGTCACATGAAGGACACATAACCACACTAACACACGGACATTCTTTTGTCAACGTAAACTGTATAATCTCCCACGCGACACAGAATAGCATGAAAAATATCCCACACATCGTCCTTCCATGAAAACGTACGACAAATTGGCATCATTAAACACGAACAGGCTTAATGCTAAATACCGGGGCTTGGGCCAAAGTTGTAAATATTACACAATATCAAGGCAAACTACTGCTGTGAAGCAAGTGTAGAAACTCGATGCTGGCAGAGCCATGCCACAGACTTCGGAGTGTGGGGGACCAAATTTCGTACAAAAGTTACGATCCTGGTTGAAGGAGGATGAGATGTGCGGGGTATGGGGCATACAAAGTGGAAAACAGAAATGCATACAAAGTTTTGGTTTTTGGAAAACCAGAAGGAAAGAGGCAGCGTTAAGACTTAGACACAGAATTGAGGAAAATATTAATATGGGTCTGAAATAGGAAGGGTTTCGACTAATTCAGGGCAGGGACAAGTGAGGGCACCTTGTGAACACGGTAATGGACATTCGGGTTCCACAAATGCAGGAAAATTGCCTGACTACGCAAGCAGTTACCAGCTGCTAAACACTCCAAGGAGTTACGATCCCAAAACTGTGAAGGCTATTTACACACTTCCTTACGTAATATGAGGTTCTCACGACAATACCTATGAATAATAGCGTCTTCTGGGATGTGACGCAGCGTAATCTGGTACAGTTCAACCGTTTAAACGGCACATGCTGCCTCCATTGTCACGACAGAATTTTTCTACCATGAAGACGGCGGCACATCCCAGAAGCCAGTAATATTCGTATTTCCTTCGTTTTATTTTTTGCTTTATTCGGTCTCTTGCTAGGAGGCTTACGAAACACCGTACTATTTTTGGTTGCTTATGAAACGCTTACTTCCAGCCTTCAATTCTTTATTTTCCTGTTAATTCGATAATACGCTGACCTGCATGAAGTGCGCATACAAAAAGTCCTCGGCATTAAAACCGACATTCGCCTCACGTTGTGGAGTTCCGTGTTACGAGACCATGCAGGTGGGCACTGACGTTTATAAAAAAAAAATGCTACCTAAACTGTCAGTGTTTAAATGAACATGGAGGCAGTATGTTCTTCCAAAACCTCTGCACTCAAATGCTAGTCTACACGGTATTAACATGCCAGAGTAAAGTAACCTCCATAGTTTGTCCACGTCTGGCCTTCAATAAGAGACTACACTTCTGTTCTGAACTCGTCAACTATGCACTTTCTTCCTCGTATAAACTGAAATGTAACACGCTACGTTCCGGAGACTGGATCGGTCCCAGTCTTCAGAAACTGTTCCAGTACCCGGAACGCAGTGTGTTAAATGTCAGCACATAAGATGGACAAAGTCCATAAAGTTAATGTGTTCAGAAGTCGTGTACCATTTTCAGAACCCCACAGAACAGCATAATACCTTGGGCTGCCCGCCATTGTCCATTCACTGTTCATAACAATTGGCTGACATCTCAAACGACACTAATACGATATTCAGATGTAAGACTAAGTTTCGGTGATCCTTAGAGTCTACAACTTTAAGGAGAAGAATCTCCAAATTGTCGGTAATACAGCCTACTTCCACATGGAGTCACGACCAACAACAGCAACCATATCAACTTCCACCCACCGTCAAAGTCTGCATCTAAGTATTCAACAACCAATACAAATCTGTTCATCGTCACAAATGTTCAATGTCAATGGTTCACGAAATACGACTCACTGACTTAAACGCAACCTGTCCCACTGCCAACCTGTCCAAGAAACATCTCACGTGGGTTGGCCCGGGACAGAATTTGGGTCTCAGCGGTAAGAGGCCGGAGAATAACCGCCTAACGGCACGGCCTGACGGGTAAAATCGATGTACACTACAAAGCCCATATATCCAGCTCGTACCTCACAGACAACAGTGTGCTTTTGTTAGAAAGACCAGCTGTTCTTTGAGGTGCAAGCAAATAATCCCTGGTTAGAGTAAGAACGACAGGGAACACGTACGTGGATTGTGTAGACAAAATGCGGAGATGTTTGTGTTTAAACCTTGCAGTATGCATACCAACTGCTACGCTTTAAAGGGTTAAACTGAGTTCAGTGGTTAGCAGAGTTGGCAACACTGAAACATAATAGCCTATGCTACCTATATCAACGCGATATGGTGACGTCTCTTGTATATTAATTAAACAGACACGTTATCTGACGTCACAAACGGATTGAATGAGATCTACTGCCGAATGCGTACGAGATACTTATCACTAATACGCTGACCGACGTGTTGCTCCTAACCAAGAAAGGAGTACAACACAATGCTATACTGCATTGGTACTACAGCCAACTACGAGCCTTGTGGCCTTCTTATGGAGGTATGATGCCAGTCTTTCATCGATGAGTGGTTAGCGTCACGCTCTAGCCGATTCACCCCCGATGAAATAGGCTCCAGTACCCACTGCTTAACGGGTAGCTTCTAGACTTGATCTGAATCAACTGACCTCTCCTGTATTCGATTCCTATACTTTCGTTGTCCAGCGCGTATCCCATTCAGCACAGGCTACTGACTTCAGACCCCTTCACGTAAATTACTACCAAACAGAAAGGTGACGGGCAGATGAATCAGCAGCACAGCACAGCACAGCATAAAAGGGATAACAACAGCCGCCGTTAACAAATCAAATATCTTAATATAAATATTTCTTTTACACTCACTTTGGAGCTTTACCCCAAGAGTCGTAAGTATGAATACAGGGTGATTCAGGAGGAAAGGTCAATATTCTGGTAAGCGATAGTATCGGTCATGGTGAGAAAAAAAAAGTATGAACATGTGTCTAATTCTGAATGGTTACCGAAATAGAGCTGTCTAAATCTGCAAATACAAAAGCAGTGTCAATGGTAATAAAGACAAAGGAATTACTTACTGTTAATTTAAATTTAAATTTTACTTTAACGTTTAAATGACAACATTTGTTATACAGAAATGACAAATCTGTTACAGCTAACAACAAATGTTAGAAAATCCCATCATCAACGTCAACACATTTGTCAACACGTGTGCCAAGATCGCGCGATGTTTGAGTTGATCTTCGAGTTTCTTAATGCGGGCAGCAACATCTAAAATTCGAGCGAGCAATACGTCTCGTGCATCCACCTTCCTTTTCTAAACTTCGCTCTTCATCCATTGCCACTAACAAAAATTCTAACGGAGTTAGGTCTGGAGATTTAAACAGCTCTATTTCTGTTGCCATTCAGAATCAGACACAAGCTCATACGAACTTTCTTCTCACAATGACCAATATTACCGCCACCCAAAATACTGACCTTCACCCTGCATCACCCTGTATGCAGCATCCCTAATTAGTTCATGAAAATTCAAATCAAATCACCCCGTTACTAACGTAACAAAACACAAGGCACCACTCTCGGTTAAGTTTTAACCGATCCCTATGTCCTTATTAAAGAGGTAAAGCAGTCCCGTTACAGGCCCGGATGGGCCCAGAGGGTTCCATGAAGTTAAGGTTCCCAGATTTCGTGACAACGGCACAGGATGGTGGTAGGTTATCAGCCTTACGCACCGGCCGCCTTTACCCCCAGGAAATACTCCTGGTACTCATTTCTATTAGAGGCTGGGTCGACCCCAGAGCCATAGTGCGATCGGAAGGATTTTATGTCAATGAAAAATCCACTGATACCAGCTGGGATCGAGCCAGCGACCTTCCGATTTGTAGCACAACACCTTAACCACTGTGCTACCGCGCCCTTCCCCCCCCTCCCATTTCATTTTTTTCGTCGCATGTCGCATTTTACACAATACGTTAATACCCAGTTCATATTCACTCCAAAAGGAAAAACACACCGTCACTCGGTTAA
>Ga0123352_10011901_pt1 | contig 13729 bp, 6 predicted proteins | sample TergutLab28metaG_FD_89700 | JGI IMG/M metagenome (GOLD analysis project Ga0123352, IMG submission 89700) | Labiotermes labralis P1 segment gut microbial communities from Petit-Saut dam, French Guiana - Lab288 P1 | ecosystem: Host-associated > Arthropoda: Insects > Digestive system > Gut ...
AGGAGGAATGTGTTGACAGGCGCGGCATGTGTTAATGTGTGAGTTAAATTTTCTCAGCCCCCCCCCCCCCCCGTTCTAATATTCAAGGGCGTCAACAAGAAAGAGGACTTCGGTGATTACTTACTTCCAGGATCAGATGTGTACATTGAACCGGAAATCGTTGTACGTTAGCATGGACTTATTCCTCAGGTGGTTCAAAGAGCATTGCTTCCAACAAATCTTCAGGGAAGACCATTCTACTTTCAGATAGCCACAGAGCTTTATTGCAGCTCCCCTTAACTGCTTCAAACTGCTGTTTAAAATAACGTTACTATAATTCGTCTACCGAGTCACTGTACTCATACCTTACAACCTTTGGATAAGTGCTTTTTCTGGGGGGGGGGGGCCTTGAAAGAGTTATTTAAAAAATGAAGCCGCAGCTTGTAAAATCTTTCGACATGGTGTGGCGCACCTGTCTGCGTGTGCTTCAAGTGTTGGTGTAAGTGCTTTTGAGTCAACGCGTATTTATCCTTTCAACCGTAACAGAGTGCCGGAATATTTGCTTTCCTTTTGTGATACCAGCGAAACTGCAATTCCTATGGAAACAACATCTCCAAATATTGCTCTGTTTTGTGTACTGTCTACTTCAGTAACCAACTCTCGAGATGTGTCACCTGTCTAAGCAAAGCCTTCGTTAAGTACTGTGAGTACTATTCTTCCTTCCCACACTTCCCTTGAAAAAAGTACTTCCTCCATTGTTTCGAAGAAGATCGGTCCAGTACCGAAAATACTGAGAAAATACACGTTTTTGTCGCTGTAGAAGCCAATAATGTTGAAGAAAAGCGAAAGAGTCAAGTAGGATATAAAGTCCGGAGATGTCGAAAGTGTAAACAGCCCCAATACTTCGGGTCTGCAGGTCAGAAAATGCAGAAAGAAAGTAATTGGAGACAGATGTTTATAATCGAAAGACATCTGAAGATTCTGAAAAATGCTGTAGGTGTCCGAAAGCTACGTGCATAATCAAGGAAGATGACTGGATCGAAATTGTGACCTGCAGAAATTCTGTTCTCTCTTCAAAGACAAATGGGTCGACTGCGGTAGAAAGTTACTGTGAGAGACAAACAGCAAATGCGGCAAAGGATCCAGAAAAATTCGTTCATTGTAATTAGACTCTTGAGTTCATTGGTTTCAAATATTGTGTACTTATATTTTCTATTCTAATGTTGAAATTGCTTCATTCGTTTGAATCAAGTTCAACGGATTTAATTTACCTACACTGCTTCTTGAATTCACAGGATATTTGCAAAGAGCGGCATATCTCCCTTACATAGCGGCATCTATCCCTGACAAAAAGCGGCGTCTTTACCGGCATCCGGGAGAGAAGCCGCAGAGGCAACCTTTTTTTTTCGTGGCCTTGTATCTCGAAAGCCTTCATTTCTGCAGATATTTTGCGTACAGCCTAGTAAAGTAGAAGCCTTATATATATAGCATTTCTGAATTTTCGGATGTTTTTAACGATTTTCGTATTGAGTTACACCGAGTGTTGCAAAAAATGTGGCATCTCTCCCGGAAGTACCCTACGTCTTCCCGACATACACCATTTCATCAGCTTCGTGGATTATTTGATGCATCTGTGCGTATGCGACAGAGCAGGCTCTTACAGTAAAACTACACGCGTTTCAGCTCATTAGTCCTGCGCAACTCGCTAAATGTTTATTGGATCGAAACCTTTCTGATAAGAAGATGTCTAGAAGAGCGAAATACGAATTTAAGAGTCCCATTTTCCGCAAAAGCAGTACTTTTCCGAAACAATTAGATAAATGGGAAGAACGCGCGAAAATTGGTAGGGTTTGAATATATTTCATAGCTTGATTGACACCGGAGAATTGTTGCCCGTTAAGGTTTGGCCTTATGATTAGGAAACTTCCCTCGCATTTGGGATTTTCCTCATTGGTTTAGCTGATTTCCTGTAAGTGGCCATAACGGGGCTTAATTTACGTGTCTTCGAAAATACCACCTTTGAACAACCCATAATTTTTTCTTTTATTTGGTACACTCCGTGAACCTGAAGTAGGTGCGTAAAGTGAAAAAATAAATAGGGAGTTAGAGTAGATAATTTTTTTGAAATTGGAGAAATAAATTGCGTTTGTTACTTTATCCAGGCGAACACAACTTGAATGAAAGCGAATCCACAATGAAGCTTGCGGCTGTGTGGCATGTAACCCGAGCTTCATCGTAAGTGCTATTGCTACATCCCGGTCAACCACTGGGTCTCCTGAGACACAAGGCACACGATAAAGCACTCATTGTCTTGCAGCTGCTGCCTTTCAGTGGGAACATGGACATTCCTGTATACAGACATAACAGTTTAAAGCAAGAAAGACTTTGTTACTTGTTCAGAATTGTATCTGAATGATTTACGTGTTTATTTGTCGGGGATGATCTTACAGTCTGGTCTGAATCACAAGAAAGTAATGCATAAGCAAGTAGGATGAGTCGGAAGCCATTGCCTTTAGTTTAATGGTGTCCGCCCCGCTGCTTACGGCCAGTTTTATAAATACACACTGTTCCGTGTAATGCAACACTTTTTAACGCTACATGTTCCGACTGATGTCGATCATCGTCGGGCGTATTCTGCAAATCCTCAAAAAACAAGCTAAAAACATTACTATTTGTGAGATCGCTCAAGTATTGCAATTTGTACATTAGCATAGCCGAACCCAGTTGCCGCGAGATCTAATGCGTAGGTCTGCACCTGCTGAGATTTTGGGTTCGAATCCCGCCGGGGCATGGATTTTTGTCTGCTCTGATTGTTGTGTGTTGTCCGGTAGAGGTCTCTGCGACGAACTTATCACTCGTCCAGGGGAGTCCTACCGACTGAATGCATCGTTGTATGTGATCTACGATCTTCTTGAAAGAGAAGACCATGACCCGCGTTGGGCCGCCGCGCCACAAGGGATATATATATATAGATAGATAGTGCATATATTACAATACAGTTGTAACTTTGATCGTGTGTGTTGGGGCTAGTGAGTTGTGTCAGTCACTGTAATATTTCATATTTTGTTAAAGGACTCTCTTCCTAATTAAACGTTAAAATTTGATCTAAAAGTTAGGTTAAACACTTTATAGTTAGAATTGGCTGTTAAGGAAAATTTGCCTACGGTCGAAGGCTCTCAAAATACGGTTTACGAAAGTACCCACTGCGTTCCGCGCTAAAGCGTTATTATTATTATTATTATTATTAAACTTATTGGCATCCGTACGATCGTTTACAACGTTTTACTCTTGTACTTAGTATATGAAGGCAGTTTGATAGAAACAAATTAAATCGACATTTTTAAAGGAATATAGAGTCTTTATTATTAGGTCTACGCTTAAGTTTGCTTGTTGTTTTAACTTATACCTAAACCAAAAATGAGAAGTGGATCGAGTTCCGAGCGAAATTCGATTTAGTGCAGCGAAGTGAGAATGTGGGATAAGGTACCTATTGGGGCAGATATATTTTGAAGTGTTATCGAGTATCCGTAGTCCAAATAAATCCAGTGTTATGCGTAATTGAACCTTTGTGAAAATTTAAAAAGGGTGCTTTGCAGAACCGTTTACCCAGTCAGGAAATTCTGCTCTAAAGGATGCAGACGTAATTTTTGTTTCCAGTGAATTTACATTCAGATGATACGTGTTGATGAAGATGGTGATGACAGAATTCTGTACGTGTTGATGAAGATGGTGATGACAGAATTCTGTCAGTTGATTAATTAGATGTGTTTTCTTTGAACAGTCCTGTCAGTACCTCCGAATGATGCGATGATAAGATGTAATGAATCGGAAATGACGAGGAAGTGGCGATGGTCTCATTTGAAATAGACTGTGCTGTGTCGGAAATTCTTTTGAGAAGGATATCCACTACAAGCTTCAGCCAGGTAGCTCGTCTCTTAGCCGAGATTCGCACCCAGAACTTTCCGAATGCGAAGCACGGTTGCTGGCAACTCTTGACATGACGTTCCGTCGTTCTGACGTTGAATTATGCTGGGTCATGTGCTCGTCTAAGTGCTTGAAATTACTCTCATTATCTCATTCATAATTATCGAATGCAAACTACCACTACAAGTAGGACGTTATAAATGATATAACATTACAGTCCCATCTGAGAAGTCGCGTTCTTTTCACAGAGCAGGCTGTCTACTTGAGCTAAAGTTTGTTGTTTCTGTGTACACAGTGGAGCACTGTGTACACAGAAACACCAGGCAGGGTCATTTCACGAGTAGGGGTGAGGTGTTTGGGTACAATTACTTGATGGTGTTCGGCGCCCCCTCCAACAGCATGGAATTGTTTACGTCGTATTAGATATTAGCTGATATCATGCTTTCATGGGGATTGGAACCCTGGTACTGCACACTAATCAACATGACAATTGTCGTACACAATCCTCGTCATTGGATACGCATGTTAACTGACTTTTATTACCCTCCCCGCCCCTCCCGCTCTCACGAGTGCAATCATTATTAACTACTGTGTTTCCTTGCTCGGGAATCTGTTTCTTTCTTCTTCAGGAACCGTTTTTGCCGAAAGACAACCTTCAAACGTATCGTAACGTCCCGCTTATTTTACTGGCAACCGAACGTTGTTTTCCATTGCTTTATACAATTTTTAATCTTCATTAGTGTCCTGCATGCATTGTTTCCTTGCATACCCCAAACTCGGTTTTTATTAACTTAATTCTTTCGGCCGCACTGTGGCTCCGGAGTTGACTTAGCTTTTAAGAGAAACGAGTACCAAGTATGAGTTTATCTCGTGGGGGTAGAGCGATCGGTGCGCAGGGTTGACAACCCTACCAACTTTAGTACCGATTGTATAGAAATTCTGGGAACCTCTGCGTTCTGGAGCCCCAAGACCTTGGCTAGGCCTGTGTAGGGATTGCTTTACCTTTTTATCTAACTGTAATGACCGTAGTATTCAGGTTGTTTTATTCCGTTGCTACTATTTTACGCATTATGTGCTATTCAGATTTTAATATTGTGCAAAAGACATTATTGTATTAGTATTATGTACATTTTGTACTTAAATCCCAGAAGATGACCATTTATCGCCGAAAGTTGTAGGAAGTTATAAACTTATATATAACTTGTAATTCATCTACGTGCATATGTCGATATATAAATATAATTTTTTTGTAAACAATATTACGGTCTCATATTATCGTTCGGAAGGCTATGCAGTGTACTTAAATATACCTAAATGGTACGTTGTATGAGGCGTAGTAATTGCAGACATGATCATTGAGAGAAACCACGCAGTTAAAACCGTATGAAGGTAAGACATTTGGGGAATCTGTAATAATATGCATGGTGCTTGCAAGTAAGTGAGTAATTAATTTTGTGAATGTTAACTTATAATTTTAGTTAGCCTGACCCTATAGCAAGCAGCATTTTTTAAAGGGAAAATTGACATCAAAAATTTCTTCCTGAACTTGTAAATTTAGTAAGACCCTTTCCTTACACTACTGCAATGTAATATTGCTTAAGAGTGTGTGTGTGGCATATTTACCAGCGCGCGTGCAAAATTTACAGACTGAATAAAGATAAAATCGGCGATTAGAGAAACAAGTATTTGAAACAAGATTTTCAGAGTGAAATGATAGCTGTAAATACAAGCCTATTGGATTTGTCACGAATGTGAAGCAAAAGATTGAGTTCGATCTACATTTCGAATTTCCGAATCACGAGTAAGTCTCAGATTAAAATACTAAAATGCGTAATAATGAATCAGTCAAGTATTAATGTATCAAATTGACGATACTAACAGATTTTATATTTCATGTTATCGATATGGATTTTAAAAGCATAATCAGTCGCATGAACTGTTGTCAACCTAGATATTTGTAATTACAGAAATGTCCATAAACCATCACTTCCTGCCCCTGAACAACGGACAGCTGCACTCGTTTATTATTAACAACGCAAAATTGTAATTGTATTCCCTTGGTTGCACTTTCAGTGTCATGTTTGAAACAGGCTTTATTAATGTTACATCCATATGTAATTTATTTCTCTATATAGTGTCACAATATGTCAGCGTTGAATTCGTTTGCGAGGCTTATATAGGAACGTTGTATTCCTGTAGAAATGTCTCATTAAATTTGAATTATATTTTTTTTAATCGATGTTCGTATTCGAAAGCCGTGACATCGCTGTGAAATGTAATAAATTGTATGTAGTAGGCAAGTGTCAGAAATAATGTAAATCGTTGTGTATGTGACCTGTAGTTGGGCAGATACTTTTAATTAGTTGAGTAGTCACGTTTCGTGTTTGTAGGGCTAACTCTTATGTACAGTGAACGTGTTCACTTTATACATACAAGAATTAATTCCAACGTTTTGCATATATATATATATATATATATATATATATATATAAATAAGGTATTCCAACATGTTTTTCGGCTGGTACACTTAGCCCTTTGTAATTATCTTTTCTGGTATACGTATATTAAGCAACCGTTACTAAATCGGACGTCAGGGTTATTTCAGGTTTTTCTGTTTCGAAATCTGTGCCCTCGTTTTACTAATTAACCAACTAGTTAACTGACCGACTAACTCCGTGGAGCAGAGTCCTTCTTGAGAAGCTAAAATGTCGTCAGCCAGTGAAGAAATTCCCCGCATTTTAAGGAACCCGGAAGTCTATTACCACATTTAGAAGAGCCCGCCGCCAGTCTACAGTGTGAGCATAAAGTCTTTCCCTGATTACAAATATTTATTACAAGAAAACTACTGTACGTCGAATACAAACATATTTTGTTTTTCAAACTGTAACTCAGTAAGTTTTTTTACAACACATTAGTACACTTCAACATGTGCTCCTTTTGTTGCACGGAGAACGTCTAATCGATAATAAATTTCTCTCCACGTGTTCTCAAACATGTCTTCAGTTATTGTAGCAAAAGCGTATGTTATTCTTGCCTTCAAATTTGTAATATCTGGAACTGGTGTCGAAAACACTTTATCTATAACGTACCCCCATAAAAAGAAGTCAAGGTTGTCGGACCATCTCTCCCACCCATTACACCTGTTTGGAAATGTTGCATCCAAAAACCGACGAACATGTGAACCCCAGTGTGGAGGTGCACCATCTTGTTGCAAAATTATCCACGGCTGAAACTCTTCTGAGGTGCAACGTAAAGTTCCAACAAGTTCAGGTAAACATTTGTTTGTAATCAGGGAAAGACATTATGCTCACCCTGTATATCGCGAGCCTTGTAAGAATGTGAAAATTTGGTGGCCCTGTCGCTATGTATTCATACTTATGCAAAATATGAAAATAGAAGGAAATGACGGTGTAAGGAGGAGACACTTGGCCTTGAACTGTAGGCCGGTTATCTGGATCAGGTGGCAATGCGCGAGTCCCTGAAGGTGACTTGAAGAAATGAAGGAACGTAAGTCTGGCAAGACAAAGACCCCTTCTTCTCCTCCAGAATCTCCTCAAAGCGAGTAAGCTTCCTCATAATTCTCTGTCTATTTGTTGCTGGTCACTGCTCGTTTAAATCAGTGTCCTCACAACACCTTGATGCCAGCTTCAGTGAGCTAAACGCCCTCAGTCAACTTGGAATCCGTCTTGATCCTCTCCTCAGGCTCAGGCTCAGGTTCCGCAGCTTCTTCAAAGGCGCTTTGCTTCCGAATTGCAGAAAGTTTGTGGAGCGTGACTTCCTGATCGTGGTAGTTCAACAACTCGACATCCTGAGCATCGCAGTACCAACTTGCGTGCTTGGCTTAATGTTGCTGGGCCTGAGAACAAGTCGAGACGACTTAATCGGGGAATGACTGTATTGGCATTCTATTTAACTTTTATGTCAAAATGTGTTGCTCAGGAAAGTCGATGGGACCTTGAAGCTACTCACTCGTCACCTGTTCTGCACATTGTTTTTCATGGCTTGGTGGTTACCAATAGGACATATAACCGTTGCGTACGTCTTAAATGGAATTGACACATTAAGAACGATCGGTAGGACGCTCGTATGGAGTGCACACAGGCCACAGCACGTGGTGGCAAACGTTAAGTCATTAGTAGCCAATGACGAAACTAGATTTAAAGTTTTAACTTTAAAGGGCCTATTAGAAATTAGTAAAGTTAGCAGACAGCCAATAGGGAAACGTGAAACGAAATTCAAGAGTAGAAAGAAAGAAGAACGAGAGACAGTTACCTCGTACGGACGCCAAGGATCGGTAGCCGTTCAGACTGGGTGAAGTGAAGTCAAAAAGTCTGAGTAATCCGATTTGTGAAGTGTTAAAGTTTCCTGCGTCACGGGCATAAATTTACAAGAACACATGTATAATAGTTCAGGACAAAACACTATTGAAAGATACAATAGTTATCCAGTTATGGACTAGATTAGTAGAAATTATTTTTGTAGTAGTTCCTTCATTTCCACGAGTTTTTCGGGTTCTCGGAAGAAGCAGTTAGATTCCCTGAAATGAAGGGTCGATCTACCGAAAATAGCTAGAGCGGGTATAGACACTACCATTACCTGACCATGTTCGTGCGCCGGTACATTAAAGTGAGTTAGTATTTTTTTCGTCTCTCCTCACTTCACATAAACATAAAGATATTTATCCACGTTGCCCCCGGTTCATATTCCGATTCGAGACATAGACAAGTGATGATAGCCTGCAGTATCGCGGTGTCGAACTGCCTTTTTGTGTTTCCGGCCCTTTTGTGTAGGGAACGAGCCGCATGTGTTCGGGAAGATGCCCCCTGGGTAGGAGGTGTTGCTAACACTAGAAACCACGTATATACAACAACGCACAAAACGATGGAAAACTAGTTGTCAAATATCTGTGCAGATTCGGTGTCAATTCTCAAAACGTGTGTAGCCGTGTACAAGATGAGTCGTGTCAAATGTAGGCCTACTTGAATTGAATGTTAGTTTAGCACGTGCATCAGTAATTCGTACTGTGTTGGGAATCAAAAGGCTTCCTACTTATACGCATTTTTTTCTGTCGTGGATTGGTAAACTATAGGTACTGAATAGTGTTTGTCAGTTTTATGCAGGATGATACATTTTGTGTGTTTCAGTGGCGTGTTTTTTTTTATTATTAAATGAGTAATGCCTGTAAAGTGTGGTTGATACAAAACCCAAAATAATCATGTCTGTTTAAGAGATTAAAAACTTTACCTATTGAATGTTAAGACACTTTTTTGTTACTAGACATTATTGTAAGTAACGGAGAAAAATTTCAAAGAAGCAAACAGTAGCTTAATAGTGCATGTAAGAAATACAGTCTTCATGGATATATTGCAGACGTGTCATATTTTCAGGAAAGTGCGTATTGCGCCAGTATCGAAGTGTTCATCAGTTTACCGGCAGACATACAATTCTGATGAATGGACAGATTCAGTTTAGAATAGCTCGAAGAAGATAACTTACATGCACAACTCTTTTGCTCTGATAGCAAGCTATAAATTTTTAAAATGACTGGAACCCGTATGAGGTATATTAGCTGTATACATTGGACTTATTGTAGCGTTTTAATACTGTATGTGAAGCGGCTACTTGTAATATTTTTGTATTGTAGGGTTCTGTATATTTTATATTTTGATGACTTATTCCACATACTACTGTCTTTTTGATTGAATACTGGAGCCATGATGTACGCGTGTCTGTGCTTTATTCGAGTTTTTTCGTTCTCATTTTCTAAAGGCTGTGTTGGGCGTTGAGTATAATTTTGCCTGTTGTTTTGTGAGGGTGTGAAACTCGGTCTCTCGCACTGAGGGAGGAACATAGGCTGAGGGTCTTCGAGAATAGGGTGCTGAGGAAGATACTTGGGCCTAAAAGGGACAAGGTAACAAGGGAGTGGAGACGGCATAACGAGGAGATTAATGATCTGTACTCCTTACCAAACGTTGTTCAAGTGAACAGAACAAGATGAATGAGATGGGTGAGACGTGTGGCACGTATGGGGGAGAGAAGAGCTGCGTACACGATTTTGATGTGGAAACCTGGGGGAAGGAGACCACTTGGAAGACCCAGGCGTAGATGGGAGAATAATTTTAAAATGTATCTTCAAGAAGTGGGATGGGGGCATTTCCTGGATTGATTTGACTGGGGATATGGACAGGTGACGGGCTTTTGTGAATGCGGTAATTAAACTCAGTTTTCTTTAAAATGTGGGGAATTTCTTGACTAGCTCAGGGCCCGTCGGCTTCTCAGGAAGAACTCTGTTCCATGAGTTATTTAATGTTGGGCGTTGTGTACAAAGTTTCATTACAGTGCCTGCGGTTGTCCCTACATTCAGTTCTTAATTGTCAATACTGTGTATGTACGTAAATTAGTTGCTGACAGACTGAATTGGACGAAAGGTATAGCAGTAAGTCATTGCATTAATTATGTACGGACCATAGCGGAAGGTGATGTGGTGGTCAACTATTGGTTGAACAACTGCAGGCTTCACGTCACGAGTTCTCGTTTCAAGACCAAAACTGAAATATCTTGCGTTCTTCGGAACTGTCTTTTTCGTAACAGTAAGTGCAAGAAGATCTGGCAAAAAGTCGTTTATGGAGTTCTCGGAAATGAGTTGCTGACAGATGAAGATGTACCTTTCAAATATCGGAGAAGTCATAATTAACGAACTTAAGGTTGGAGAGATCTGCTGTCGTCTTTAAGATTCTTGCGAGCTTAATGCTGCAGATTAGAATTTTGCCTAGGAGCTAGCGTGTATTAATGCGAAGGGATACAAAATTATACTTGTGAAGAGTGTGTGAAGTGTGGCTGTCACCGCGCTGATTTTCGCGACGGCCAAAGACACTAATTATATTTTTGTGGAAATCTCCTATGTTTAATTTTATTCAAATTGGACGGTAGACGCAGAAGATATAGGGGGAAAAAAACGCCATTCTGTGACACACGTCTGCTATTGCTGTGAACTCCGCGTTACTCGCAGTTTCTCACCGACATTACGTGCCGTATTTCCCCCAGATCTACCGAGAACTATGCAACGAGTAGGAATACACTTAAACGCCCTTGGGGTAGACTGTCACCCTTCAGATTTGTGTACAACTCACGCCTGTTTGGAAACGTTTTCTATAAATTACTGTTATACTGAATTTCGTGACCAATCCGACAAACGGTTTAGTCGCTCTGTAAATAGCAGCTGAAATGGACAACTAGGCCACTCGTCAGCTTATCAAGCCCAGTAAGGAACGTGTATAACTGTATATAGTGCATTATGTAGTGCGTCATTTGCAGTGTTGACATTTTCTGTGAGCATTTATAGTACTGTGAGACACATGTGACGTTATTGTTCCATTTGTAGAGCATGCCCAACAAGCTTACGAGTTGTCACAGTGTGAAAACCAGTGCAATTTGCGGGGGAGTGTTGATTCGGTATTGCGATAAATGTGTGAGCCAGAAGAAGGATTAAAGACGGATGGATGGAATCTGAGACCGAGCGAGTGTGGTAGATACACATTGTGAGCGGTTGTCTAATGTGACCCATGTTAGGGTTACGAAGCCGATCACACAGCGACAACCGAAGGCAGCCTGAAAGACTGCATATATGACGTATCATTCATATTAAGAAACGGAGAAGGAATGACCTTAGTCTTCATGGTAGACGTTTTGTTCTGACGAAATCATCATAATTTCGGATTTAGTGACTCAGAGCCAAGAAGTTTACTTGCAAACGTAAGATATGTCTCATCATTGTTTGATTACGTTGTCAAGATCTGCATGTAATTGGATTTCCGGTGATTTCTTTCTTTCTGCCTTCCTTCGTGTATCTGCGCACGCTTCACATTGCGTAACTTGTTCGAAACATAGTCTATGCATTCGCCTTGCGTTTCCTTAGCAGTTATTGTCATTTTATTCGACCCTGAAGACCTCCTGACTGATGCCACACCAACGTGAAAGGAACGGTATATTCAGTATTGTAGTTATTATGTATGTACTATGTTTGGCGTAGTGCCTAGCTAAGCACGTGCTGTATTAACCAATTTTTGTGCAATATGTGTTATATTTGCCTTAAAGGAAGCTTAGATCGAGCCTTATCAATTACCGTTAAACGACTTACACAAAATGCTGTACCACATAAACTACAGATGTAATTACCATGTGTAGCTGTGTGTGTGTCGAACATTTGCGTTTTGAATATTTAGCAAAACGCTTCTTCTATCGTGTAGGTCAGTCGCCGTAGTCCCATGTGCAAACTATATTTTCTTGTTATTCTGCTCTTTTATCTCAACGCACATCGTTCAATACTCTTTCGTTGATTTTACACTTCAACATTATGCGTATCGTTATTCTTTCTTGTGTGTTATATATTCCTTTCTTTTCTTATCTTTTGTTTGCTTTTCGTCTCTTTTGCTAAGACGTCTTTCCAGTTGGAATATTGGGTTACTGATTATGTGTGGTAGGGCTACTGCTTTATTAATTTCTGTCAGATTAAGTTTGTCGAGTAAGTGTGATTCTAAAACGTTGAGAAGTAATTAATGCTGTTCTTTCCTTTAATTAACTGTGCAAAGTTTGGTAGAGAATTCTGTAAAGTATTTATTAAGGAGCCGGATCCCGCAACAAAAATTTAGTCATCAAGAAGTTTTGGAACTTCTTTTGACGCCGAATTAGTCTCCTCTTTACTGTTGTATGACGTAAGACTTTCTCTTTCACTCCACTTTACTTCTAGACGTTACTAATTCTGTGGCTTTAACTCCTCGTTTTCTTGTTATTTTATCTATCTAAACTACACGATGCCATTTTGGCGTGGAAGAAGGTATCGTACTATTGAAACCTAGTACTAATTGACCAATGTAATTAACTGTTCGAACGCGAGTTTTATGAATCATTTACATTTACAAAGATGTTAATGCCGATCCCAATGGCCGCGCCCTCTAAGGCATAGGTATGTCGCCACTCGCCTGCTGAGATTGTGGGTTCGAATCCCGCCGGGTGCATGGAGGTTTGTCTGTTGTGAGTGTTGTGTGTTGTCAGGTAGAGGTCTCTGCGACTAGCTAATCACCCATCCAGTGGAGTCCTACAGACTGAGGTGCGTCGTTGTGTGTGATATAGAAACCTCGTGAATTCGGAGGCCCAGACCCAGTGGTGGATGTCGCGCCAAATTATAAACAAATGTTAATAATCTTGAGCACGTCCTGCCTTGATTCGCAGTAGACTTGAATATTGGCCTTCAGCGGTAGATCTATCTTGTGACATGACTGGAAAAGATCTTATAGGTGGGATATTATTATGTCGTATTTTGGTTTACCACAGTGTGTACCCGTGTAAGTGGCCACAAGCATTACACCGAAACGTGTTATCTTTGTGCTCACTTGTACGATTAATGTCACAGTTCTTTATTAAATGGATTTACTTCGCCAGGTTGTCCGCACCGCGGGAACTTCGAACTGATCTCACTCTGTCCCTAGTCAACAAAATCACCCCTGTCTGGAGTAGAACATTATTGATTGGTAATGTTCACCAGTTACTGACTAGTTTGTATAGAAGTTATGAATAAATCACTCAAACGACTTTACGTCTTCACGTTCGTTACGTACGGATATCGAAGAATGTACTTTGGGTTGCGTTTCCAGTGGACTGCGTCGGTCTCTGAGTAAGCACGTCCTCGGAAATAATGACTAAGATGTTGGGGGGGGGGGGGGGTCGCTGCACCATTAATTTTACAAAAGACAAAAAAATGAAAAAGGGGAAATAGGGGGGGGGTTTATGGGGAAGAAAGAAAAAGGAAAGTAAAAGGGGAAAAAGGCCC
>Ga0123352_10011903_pt1 | contig 13728 bp, 4 predicted proteins | sample TergutLab28metaG_FD_89700 | JGI IMG/M metagenome (GOLD analysis project Ga0123352, IMG submission 89700) | Labiotermes labralis P1 segment gut microbial communities from Petit-Saut dam, French Guiana - Lab288 P1 | ecosystem: Host-associated > Arthropoda: Insects > Digestive system > Gut ...
ATTTGTGTCTTGCACCCCCCCCCCCCCCCTACATGCTACTTTTTATAGACAGATCATCCTTGATTTAATTTTGCTACTGCTTATGTAAAATTGATCATCATAACTGTCCCATGCTGTACTTAGCATACTGAAACATGGTGCAATAGTAGAGAGCCTCTGTCCAAGTGACACAGTAGCTGATGAAATGTGTATCCAGTTACATGTTTTAGCTTCATGTGAACTCATTGTTAGGGTAATAGAAATTGCATAAGGACTTACTATATCATTTACACTTCCATCACTTCATAAAAATAGATGATTCCCTACTTTTATATGTTCCACATCCATGCTGGAGGATGGCCAATATATTTAGAAATGTGTGATTATTAGTTATATATGTTTCAGGAATTATGCTACTTGATTTCCTTTTTTTGGAATTTATATGATTAGATTTCATTAACCCTGCTACAGAGTCAGATTATAATCACTCATATTTCTGCTTTCATTTTGACATTGAAATTGACTGGTCTGATATTCCGGAGTGCATGGAATTAAAGTGGTATTACAAGGTATGAAGACAGAAATAGATGCTACATATTAAGAAGTTTTACATCCTATGCTGTGTTATTTTGAATGTCTTGTAGCAATGAAATTATGCTAATGGAGACAGACAAGTATTCTAGGATGCAAACAAAATGGCATAGACTAGTTGCACTGTAGTGAGGGTTTTTGTTTGTGAAAATCCAGCAAATCACTGTTAGTTATTCTGTGGCATAATTCACATGAAACTGAATAGCGCTTGGCCATATGTACTTGTGGGCCTTGAGGGAGATGGGTGGGTCTAAACTCCAAACAGTAGTGACATACTTGTTTTACTGGCAATTCTTTTATGAGAAAACATCTCATCACTGGGGTAACAGCCCATTGTCATCAAGAATTACACAAGTGACCTAGAAGTTCTGTTGTTTTTTTCTGTCAGTTATACTTTTATATTAAAATTAATAAGTAATTGCCATTGACACAGCTGCTTATTATATTAATAAACAGTTGTGTCTACAACAATTTAATACTAATTTGTAATACTTTAAAACACAACAGGATGTCCAAGTTTAAATTTACACTTCTGTGCTTAAGGAAACAGGTTGAGTTTTTAGTATAATGGCTAGGCTGGGCCTGGATAATCAAGGAACTTTGGTTTGATTTCTGACATGATGAAGAGAGAGACTGTTCTCCAAAACATCAAACCAGCTGTCAAATGCACTCTGCTTCCTGTTCAGTGGATAACAGGGGCCCCCTTCACCAGGGGTAAAGTGTTTGGCTCTTAAAGCTGACTACTTGCCTTCAACTTTACTTGTTACCTCTACATGTAACTTACACTTCCTTTCATACACACCGATCATTTAGTATTTATGTGGCACTTGCTTTAATCCCCTTTGAAGCCTTCCCTTCAGTGTTGTAGAATAAGCTGATTAAAAATGTGTCTACTCCGTGATGCAACTGCCTTTATCTGTTCTTATTAATGCCTAAATTATAAGCACTAATATAGAATTTCGTACATTATTTGTGTGCACAAATCTTAGTTTCCTACCAGTTATATGCTGTAAGTTTCAGTAAGCAAGATTTTACTGTGATAGGATATATGTATGTAGAAGATACATTTGTGAGATTGATGTGTCCTGGGAGTTTTTTAAACCATTACTTATGTTTAATACACCTGGAGGAGAGTTTTACTTGACACAGTGTTTAGTAAATATGGCATTTAGCTTGAATGTTGCGATTGTGCATCTGGGCAGTGGGTCTGTGTGTGTAGCTTCTACAGCAGTGCTGGCAATCTATGGGCCACAGACCTGAAGTGGCCACACACCAGTACACACAGTTATTTATAACAGGCCCCTTCCATATTAACTTCTTAACATGAGTAGAATATTTTGAATGTAAAGAATAAATGAAGTAGTGGCCTGCCCAACATTTGGTTTGGTTCATGTCTAACTACATTAGTAACACCAGGGCTTGGAGTGTTATATACAGACAAGTAATGAGACGGAATCTGGATTACAGCCACTTCTGGTCTCCATAAGTGTCCATCCCCAAAATAGACTGTCTCAGTTTTAAGAATTATATGCATATCTGTGTTAGGCTCCTCTAAGTAACTACCATAGCCTTTGGAATAATTTGTGAACTGACATATTAATTGCGACTACTTTATTGTAAGATTTTAGGATTTTCCTGCTGGGTAGTTAATGTCCTTACTCCCCTGGGGTGTTTTGCCACATCAGTAGCTTTTAACCATCATGTGTGGACAGTGTTGGTTGCATCTTTTAAGGTCAAGATTTCTTGACCTTGAGGATGGGACATACATGCTCTCTCAAAACGACTGTGACAGACTACTACTGCCCCTGTGAATCATTCCGGAAGAGTGAAGACCCCCTAGCACTTCCTTTTTTCTTTGGATATAGCCTTTTTTCCACCAAACCTGTATTTTTTTTAAGAGATTTGGCATGTAGGTTTATGCTTCCAGCCTCATTGAAATACATCATCATGTTCTGACTGCCCGATAAATGCATTCCTTGTGTATGTAATGTTTATTTTAGTTTTATTAAGCAAAAAGTGATAAGAAGTGCTAAAGTGAAACTGTTAGTTTTTATTTACTGAGGTTTGTGGTGTGTTAGGATGTGAGTACTCATATAATGTAAGGAACTCCATGTTTGAAACTTGGCTCTCATTTTGGCTGTAAAAATATGAGATCACTCTCATGTTTGGTGCTTCAAAGAATTGTGATATTTGGACTACAGTTAATGGTATACTACCATCTTATTGGAATATATTAAGTGCTGTTTCACCAGCGTTATATACAGGGTGCTGGAGGGGGAATCTTCTGTCTTAGAATGTTCTGTAGATTAACGTCAGTATTACCAAGAACACCTATATCCAAATTTGAATGATTGTGGAGATAATGGTGAAGTTTAAATCATGAGAACTCTTATGCATTTATTTATTACCAAATACATATTAAAATTAGAAGGAATTTGCAGTTCTGTAGTCAGTATCTCCATAACTGGTCACATTTAGATACAGGTGTTATTGGCCATAGAATGTAACTTAACCTAAAGAATGTTCTCCTGGAGTATGGCAGGTTCCTCTTGAAACATATTGTATAGTGCAAGTTAATGAATGAATAAAGTATTATGGTATGGTATGTGAAGACAAACTCAGGTATATTCCTATGTAAATGCTGAGCATTTTAAAGAACCACTATGTTTTGTTAGTACTTAGCCATAATCTTAAAGTGCAGTTGAATGTTCTAAGTGCAGTATATTGTGATCTACATTTTGTAATCAGTAAATTTGTATAAATATCAAATGCACACAAACATATGTATCGAGAGTAATAAGAATTTAATTTTGTGTGATATCAGGTTGTACAGTGCAAAGACATAAGACAGTGTTTTTAAAATGTTTCTGAATGCAGAGCCATTTTAATCTCAAAGGATATAGACAACAGTTATACCTAAATATTACATAACTCATTTTTCCTCAAATGTTGTGAGTGATAATCAAATACAGCATTTCTTCAAATAAGTTTCATTACGTGCTTCATGCCCGGGAGGTGTATTTCATTATCAAAAAAAGCCATTAAAAAGTAAAACATCTTTAGAATACATTTACTAGTGCATAGAAGTGTCCAAATGTCTGGTTATAATGCTATGCTTCATTCACTTCTGGTAGTGAAATACATATGTGAAGTTGGCAAATGTACATTTCTGAAGCATGTCAGGTGCATTTTATTTTAATTGTAATTATATTTAGTTTTTATAAGTGTCTTATTTGAGGAAGGTCATTATTTATTGTATACAGAGATTTCCCTGTAGTAAATTGATCAATGCTGCAATGGTACTGTTATTAAAAAAATAAAGTTAAAGCAGTCCCGTTACAGGCCTGGAGTGGCCCAGAGGGTTGCAGGAAGTTAAGGTTCCCAGATTTCATGCCAATGGCACAGGATGGTGGTAAGGTTGTCAGCCTTATGAACTGGCCGCATTTATCCCCAGGAAATACTCCTGGTACTCATTTCTGTTAGAGGCTGAGTCGACCCCAGGGCCATAGTGTGATCTGGAAGGATTTTATTTCAATGAAAAATTCCAATGACACAGCTGGGTTCGAACCAGCGACCTTCTGATTTGTAGCACAGCACCTTAACCACTGTGCCACCGCGATCCCCTGATACTGTTATATGTAAAGATTATTTTTTCAGATTTGCTTGTGACAGTACATTGAAAGTGTGAAGTCAGTAGTTCAACTTTTTTTTTTTAATTTATGCCCAGAATCAAATCCATGTGTGGACTAGTGCGTGATATCCTACAGTGTCAACCTTTAGTGTTCAAGATTTTACGAGACATCACAGTTGGGTGATAGCACTCCGTATTCAAGTATAGATAGTTCCTATGTTCTGTCTTTGCCCGAAGGTTGGAGAGTGTGTGTACAATAATACACTTTCAATTGCAGAGATTATTTAAGGGTAAAATGATACAAAGGAATTGTAATTTGCGCCAAAGAACGAAAGAGAGAGTTTTTACGGTGTATTTCACACATGCATTCACTGGAGTTACTGAAAAAAACCAGTGAAAATATACGGTCTCCACCATACGGGCTCCAAAATCTCGGTTATGTTTTGGTTGAAGGCAGCTTGTTTTATGCTGTATGTAGATAACATTACCAAACATACATAGGCATTGCCTTAATCAGCAAAGATTAGTAAGAGCGGTTTATACCCTTAATATTGTTTAATTGGTAAATTTGGATTTTTTTTTTTTGTGCTTGTTACTGTAATTGATTCTATTTAATTTTGGGGGTTTCTGCAGCCAAAAAGCCGGTTTCATTGATCATTTTTTCACTCTCCAAAACCTCAAACTCTTGTTAATCACAACAAAAATAATTTTCCTCCATAATTTTTTTTTAAGGGACTGACTTTCCCCTCAGTTTCACACGCTCTTGTAATGTGTTGAAAACTATAACAGAAGAGCCTTCATTTTCACAGGAACAATGAGCAAGTTATATGGGACCAGGTGAACAGATCCTGAGGTTTAATGCATTGGTCTTTAAAAAATTCATGAGTGGAAGAGATTGCATGAAATTATGGATTCTGTGGTTAAATTACAATTAATACACAGGGTTTTCAACAGATGATGCTGTGTGAGCTAAGCAAAAGTCCTGAACCAGTTCAGGCCTGCTAGATGTTCCAAACGTGTTTATAGCATTATAATTTGAAAACTCCATACATTTTTATTGACACAAGAGAATATACTCTAATATTAAAACATGACAGGTGTAATTTCTATTGACATGTCTTATTTCATTTTGCACGTAATGTAGACAGTATTTATTGTGCATTTTGCATTTTTATTTCCATTGTTTCACTTCTTTGTTCTTACAGTTCTATCATTTTTGATTAAAGAAAAGAAGTACTGGTAATTGAGCATACTGGAATAAAATACCCCAGAATTCTATAACTTTAATTTCTTAATATTTCCACAATTTTACTTTTATCATTTGGTGCATATTCAGTGTACTCGTTTTAGAAGAAGTGAATTAAAAATTTAAAATCATTAATATGAAATCTGAATTACTTTATCATAACTTTGTCATTGGGACATATTGCTGCATAGGTGGTGACCAAGTCCAACCTATCAAAGAAGCTTTTAAGTGCCTCTGTATGCAGAGTAGAAGAAGACGTAGTCAGCATTTTCCTCCAAAACATTTGTAACTATCCATCAGACTGTGGCATCACATCCCAGAATATTGGAATTTTAATAGTGGCCACTGTCAGCACTCCAAATTGTCTTTTTCTGAGAAGTTATTATTTCGTTTTTATTTGAAAGTGAAAGTGTAGCAGCTTAATAGTGAAACATTCCATGTGTAATTTCCATTTTAGGTGCTTTTTAAAGACAAAGTGAATCTGACATGCAAACTGATCTGTGATGCTCTGTGTAAACTGTAGCTTAGTAGATATTTATTAAGTTTGTGTAGGACTTGCTTCCAAGGAGCAGCTTCTTTGGAAATATTTCCACCTACATACTGTATGCCATGGTGCCAGATTCTGTCACTGTGGAAACCTTATATATTACCACACAAAAAATTATACTGAAGCACTCTGAGAACCTCAAATTTCAACATACGTACAGTATAGAAACACGCATATATTTTAGTATATCGTTATATGCCTTAAGAAATACCCAGCTGTGGATGTGTGTTCAAGTTAATGGATGCAGATCTAAATAACAATTCACGTTTCTCAGAAAACGTATTAGTATAACCATGACATTGTCACCAGTTGTGGATCTGTATGGTGTCATGACCTTGTATGCAGGAAAATTTGAGTGTATCTTCTGTTACACAGGTTTTCTCGTGGCACTGTGTTTATCACAAAATATGTAAATATGATTGTAAGTTTATGATGCAGATTGCCAACCATTTTTATTGTAATATGAAAGTTGGCCAGGTACTCTTGAAAATTACACTGTAATATACAATAAATCGGTCATGATGGAAATAGACATGGTGTACATTCATTTCTTTAAGAAGCATGTTCTTGAGGGTTAACCATCTGAAGCTTAAAATGTTTTTGTAAATATTTCAGAATATAAGCATTGTGTTATAGAAAACTTATATTTTCTGTTACAAAGACTAAATGGTTAAGGCAGCTTGAAGAAATCACTGGTGGTTCTTCTGAGAATCATATAGAAATATATGTCTAGAGATGCCAAGCTTTTTAGTGTTAAGCCAGGTGATGATTTAAGTTACCAGCGCTTGTTCATAGCATACTGCATGACATGAAATTTTCAACAGTGATACAACCAACAGGAATTTATGCATTTTACAGTGTTTGTAGGTCACACACAAACATATCAGTGCTTATCACTTCATCATCAGTATTGTTGAATTATATGTTGTTTGGTGTGTGTCTTATATTTGTATAAGGAACTGTTGTTTTGACAACAAGCAGAAATAGTAAATTATGAAACCAAACTTCCAATCCTATCTTGTACCTTAAAATTTGCACTTTGAATATTCCACTGTATATGTATAAATTTATCAGTTTAAGTCCATTTGCTCATATATGTATCCATGGTCTGGCAGCCATATTTTAGTCTCAGTTTCATATGCTGCTTGCATATTGTTTCAGTCAGTCACCCAGACACTGTCACAGCTTCAAGGCAAAAATGTAACAGACATGCTTTACAATGAAAGTTTTACAACACATGTCATGTAAAATTCCACTGCAAATAGTATAGTTAGCCACCAGAATATTTGTATGCACAAGAACAGCAAATGTCACACAGATAACCTAGTGGATAATTTGACATAGTGACCACTGCTGCCTACAGCAGCAGAGGTCAACAATGTGATGTACATCAAATAGTGGAAGTTTTTAAATACAAACTTTAAAGATTACCTATAAATATTGTGAAGGTACCAGAATACATTTTATCAAGCTCTTGTATTGGTAAAATGGTGGTTTTTCATGAAAAAATTTTCCATTGCCATATTTAAAAGTAAGAGTCATGTTCTATGGCCATTTAAATTTATGTAATTTTTACACATAAAACGAATTCCACACAGACTCTTAATATTATACATTGTGCATGTGTTAGTTTTACTAGTTGGTTTTAAATTATCTGTGCATACTAATGTTATAAATTTATAGTTCAAGGGAAAGACGGGGAATACTCCAAACAGAATAACGTATTTTGTAGCACATGTTTGGAAGTGAGGGGATGTAACCACGTAGCTGAGATCCATATCGTGTGCTTGAAGCTTGCAGAAGATAATGATCATATCAAGACTGGGAAAAGGTTTCCTCTTAATAACTTACAAATTATGCCTGAATGTAGCTAGTAGTTGTGTAGAAATAAGTGGTGCCCATGTTGGAGTATTGCTCTCTTCAACAGTGCTGTTGCATAAATACGGACTGGTACAGCAGTGCGGCAAACTACACCTGTTTAGTACCACATAAGGCCTGGAGTTTTTTGTAAAGCTTGTTTAAAATTTCAGTGGTTCAAAAAGCTCCGTTTTACAAAGACGAATTAGTCAGTGGTGTATACATAAGTATTCCTCACGTATTCTACAAATTCAGTGGCACTCATAAATCCATGGGTTAGGATTGACATAGGTGACATATAGTAACTACAGTGCTCTAAATGGTTAATCACTTCCTTCTTGCTTGCTGAACAAATGGTTAATCACTTCCTTCTGCTTGCTGAACAAAATGCTGTAGATGTTTTCTGCTGTCACTGTTGACCACTTAACTTCTGCTTCTTGTGCTGTCTCACATTGCAAGATTTTTAGAGTATGTAATACACAATACTTAACTGCAGTAATTTTGCACTTTGTTTCGCAAGTGGTGTATTTGCAATGGTGAAGGTGGGTAGCACAGTGAACCACGACCCACACTGATTACAAAGATTTCATTTTTATTTCTTTCACAATTTGCACTTCAATGCCTTAACTTTGTTAGGCATTCCATGAATTTTGTCTTTTTTAACAGCTCTGGGTGTGTATTTTAAGTAACAACTGTCCAGGGTCAAGTTATTTTGCTTTCCTTGAGTGGCTTCAAATACACTTTTAATTCAATGTGCCCAATGGCATACATAGGTTGGTGGTGCCTGGGGTGAGCAATTGTAATGGTAGTCCCAAACAGAACTTACAAAATTCTAAAAAAGTTACATTTATTGAATTTCCTGTTACTGGTTGTGTGACATTGAATTTTCTGTTGTTGATCTCAATTTTAAAATTGAGTGCACTCAAATATTTTTTTCACTTGAATTTTGATTTTGTTGTCCCCTTAGACTACTGTCTTGGGTGGATACATCACCTGCACCAGCCTCATCCCTCCCTCCATAAGTCCCAGATGTGCTAAACTTGGGAGTTTAGTCCACTTAAATAGTGGACTACTATTTACATTACTATGCAGATACATTCTGACTTAACATGATGTTACATTTGAGATAATGAAATTTAAAAATTACAAAATTATGTCCTACTACTGTGTGTTACATTAATGTGGGGGGGTGGGGGTGGGGGGGGGTGGGGTGCAGACACTGACACTGTAGTAAAGCCTACAAGAGGGTTGATCCATTACGAACAATGTCTACATTTCTACATTTCATGCATCCAGGGCAGCCATTTTCATACATGATACCTCGGTAGTAAAACTGCTGTGCCTGGTAGAGGTAAGTTATTTGTGTGTCAAAAGCCTCATGCCATAAAACACACAAGAATGAGGGTGGAGCTGCACAGATTCTTAACGTTTGAACTAGATGTAAATGAATGGTCACCTTAGCATCAGAGTTATTCGACTGTAGGGAAATTTACCCACTGGACAGGAGGCAGGCAGCTGATTTGAACAGTGTTGCAGGGAAGTGTGTCATACCAGCAGGATATCATACCCTGGTCATTTTACCCACAGTTGGTCACAGAGCTGGTAGAGCTGTTTAATCTGATGAAATTGTGAAGATGTGACGATATTGTTCAAGTGATGTCACACTAAAAATAGGTTACTGTTACGTGTGTCACTTCATAAGTTTTGACTTGAATTGCTGCACATGTTGATAGGTTGCAAGTGATCAGTGTAGGCAGGTAACATATTGAACCAAGTAACCACATAGTGACCCCTTTCAAGGGGAAGTTCAACTTTCTTCCAATTTAAACGTTTTATTTGTTTTAACCTTTAGACGCCTAACACCAACTATAGTTGACGTACCCCACCGCTAACCCCCAAAGTTGCATTTTATATATTTATTCAACAAATATAGGTACCGAATATTTTAAACATGGTATATACTCTCCGTTTTTTCTCTTCAAAATGCAGTTTGTTTCACAATTCTAACGTATTTGGTTCCTGTTTTATTCATATTTTATATACAGAATGTGCTAAAATTTAAAAAATAATTCCAGCGCCAGAAGGTAGTTTGACACGTTACTATGACAAGTTTGAGTCTCGTGCCTTCCACTTCCATCCCTGCATTGCAGTAAAACAAGGGGAAACTGCCAAAATTTTAGTGAATTTTTTGTTGTGCTGAAAAGATGTGTAGTTCCAGACAATACCGACCTAAAATGTGCACGTGAGAGAATAGAGCTTGAAATTAGTAATGCACACAGAATGGCAGATCCGTTTTTCTGTTTGTTGATGTTAAGCTTAGCTGAGCCATGTCCATGTACATTCATGCTGGTGGCCCTTCTGATGCTGTTCTTTGGTACAGTGCTTGGTGTTTGGCAGCAGTATAAGTAGCAAATGTTGAGTGATACAGATCACATTGAGTAACAGATGGAAAGAGGACTGATTATGTGTACATAAATCAACAATTAAAAATATGTTCTGAATTTAGAAGGTTACTGGGACCAATTTTGGTGCATTTTTAAAGGAGTAAGGTGTTAGATCATCTTTGTAGAGTTTTTTAACAATTTGAGGTTAACTACAAGACAGGCAATGTGAGTACAATGGACCATTGAGGTTCATTCATGCAACCAGTGCTGCAGTGGAAAAGCAATATGTATTGCATATTGTGAGAGTGTATTTGTAGACTTAGGTATCTTGCATGCAATGTGCAAGCTGCATATTGTCATCTGTTGCCTGTCTGGCACTACAATATTTTTCCACATTATTGCATAAAGGGTACAATTTTCTAAAAAGAAAAAGTGATATACATAAAGTCTGTGTTTTGATTTTGTGTACAACTTTTGTGTGAAACATTTCTCATTCTAGGAAGAACTGATCGAGATGTGATAAATATGTATTGGTCTTCATGTAAAGTACCCGTTATGCGTGTCAGATTTTAATGAAGCTTGACTGTTCTCGACGGATTTTTTAAACATCCTCAAATATAAAATTTCATGAAAATCCGGCCCGTGGGAGCCGAGTTGTTCGATGCAGGTAGACGGACGGATGGACAGACATGACGAAGCTGAAAGTCCCTTTTTCGCAACTCTGCGAACGCGCCTAAAAATCGCGTTCTTGTTTGAATTTAAAGTTGTGGGAATAGCGTATGATGCGATTGGTTGAAGCAGACGTTCACTACAATGGCGGAAATGGACGGGGCATCTCGGATTCCAATATGGCAACCAAGAGAATTTGGAATTGAATAGTCGTACTATATTGTGTGTGTAATTATTGATTCTACGTTTCTGTAACTTTAGAAATACGTGTAATAATTTCTTGAACCGTGGTACCCTTTGCGTAAAATTACTTTTATTGCTGAGTGCATTTAATTAGTTGTACAATGATGGACGAATACAACACTACAGAAGTTTGCAGACTGTGTACAGTGAGGAGTGGTATGCGAATGCATATATTCGATAAAGAAGGAGAACAAAGACAGTTGCTGTTTAAGATAAGGACGTGTCTACCGATTGTCGTGAGTGATATATGTCACAATCTGTCTACTTATTGTCGTGAGTTATATATGCCATAACCTGTCAAAGGAGTATTTGTGATGTTAACGGCGGAATTGTTGTTGAGCACACCACACATGGAGTGGTTATTGTTAGTATTATTTCTTATTATTGTCGGTGTGATTGTTAATTTAAAAATATAATTTTTTGGTAATTTCAGATCTCAAAAGATGACTCGTTACCAAAGAAAATTTGTCATCGCTGTGCTTATAAACTTGACATGTTTTATGAATTTAGGCTTAGCTGTCTAAATTCTGAGACACTGCTTAAAAATCATGTAAATAATGGGATCCAGGTAATTATTTTGATGATAATTCTTGCATTGTACATTGGTACTGCTGGTATACATATCGATGTAATTTGTGCCACAATCAATTCGTAATAACGTAATAAGTGCTTTATAACGATTGTCCAAAAGTGCAATATTAATTGTAACATGGACTGCACTATGGCTTATAATATGACCCATAATTTGCCTGCTTTTTCTTGACAAAATTTTATTTATTACAGCAGGATATTACGTGCGTAATTCGAGTATTGTCGATAGAGCTAGTAATGAAACCATTTTAACATCCAATTAAAAATGTATAGATGGTCAAAACACCTGTAAAATTCTTACGTCATATTTGTATATGAAGGAAGTTTGAAATTTTGGTGTTTGTGTACCATGAAATGTATTTGACATTGCCACTTGCGATCCGTGGCTGATGTGATGTCGCACCAATCGATTTATTACGACGGTAGAGTCGATAGCGGAGTAGTCGAATATAAATGTATTGATCCCGCGACTAGAGAGAAGTTGGTTCCCATCTCATTTGCAATTTTCTTTGTATTGCTCTTTTGGCGTTATTAATGAACGTGATCGAACATAACGTGTGAAACGGGGTGATCTAGTCACCAATGTAATCTTAGCGTTGATTCGTAAGGGAACTGTTTCTCTCTGGAGTCCATATCTGGTAAGGATTTAATCGAGTTTGACCATAAACCGGCGAATAAGTTTTGACCTTCATGGTTACGCCATTGAAGGACATTTTCTTTTATGTTAATATGGTTGATTGTAAATATATTGTAGGTGTTGCTTTGTTTTAAAGGCGGGAGTGAAATTGGAAAAGATGAGTGATGTTCAGAAATTGGCGTATACAGAAGCCATGCAGCAGCACATGGCACAAGCTGCAGCCTTGCAGTGCAAGGGACAGGATGAGAAACTTGACAGGGGGCACAGTAAGGACTCCAGCGAATGTCAGAATCTAATGGGAGGCCGCTTAGTTGAATATCCAACATTGAAGGTACCACATGTATCTCAGCCACTAGGAGAGCATTATGGTAGTAAACCAAATCCAGAGTCAACATTTGTTATTCCGGATGATGGAATGGGCTTTGATGATGGAGTAAGAGTGCTTAGAGCGTTGGGAACGTGGTAAGTGAGAACTACTGTTTGCTTTAGCATATTCACAGATGTGTGCAATGTAAACTTGTAAAGTATGTGTGTGAACTAGTGTACAGTATTGGTGAAACTTACTCTCTCCTGACACTTAACATTGTACACTTCTTAAATATGTAAGGGTACTGTTATTTTCATAACCAAAACAATGTGTATATGTAAATGAACCAACAAAATATAATCAAAATACATCTTCTCTTCTGCCTTCGTTCATTCTGTGTGTTGTAGATGTCCCATTGTATTATGGTTGACAGTATAACAGTCACAGATAGTCAAGTTATTTTTGCCAACATACATAAGAAGAAGAGAAAATGTAATCCAATAATATTAATCCTTCAGGTTTTGTATTAGTGACAAACTCATCGCTGTTGCAAGGTACTTATAGAACACTGCACCTTAGCCTTTGGGTTTGTTTATTGACATCTCCAAGTGTTGGCAACTCTGATGTCAGAGTCACTGTTGAGGTCAGTGCATATTAAGTATGGTTTCCACTGTATGTAACATAAATAGCAGAGCACAAATGACCATAGGCATTAGCATCTTCACTCATAAATATTGCTTCTCTCACACATATAACATTCTTTCAAGGTGCTGGTGAACAGAGAATTGCAAGCACTTGAGCACTGAAATAAAAAAAATAAAACCTTTGCTGTTATTATACATTAGTTCAGCCATATTCGAAGTAGTACTCTAAATTTTACTTTAAAATTATTTTGGAGTCCAGGACTGATAAATTGTCCCATACTCATAAGTGCTGTCGCTGGTGTTGTCCAGACTGAATTATAAGATGTAACAAACTATTGTCACATGTGCTGCCACGGATAAAGGTAATTATTCAGTGACAGAACACAGGATCTTTTCTTCAGG
>Ga0123352_10011904_pt1 | contig 13728 bp, 7 predicted proteins | sample TergutLab28metaG_FD_89700 | JGI IMG/M metagenome (GOLD analysis project Ga0123352, IMG submission 89700) | Labiotermes labralis P1 segment gut microbial communities from Petit-Saut dam, French Guiana - Lab288 P1 | ecosystem: Host-associated > Arthropoda: Insects > Digestive system > Gut ...
AACTAACTAACTATACGACGCAGAGACCTTAAGAAGCTAATAGTCTTAACTAACTAAAGAACTAACTAACTATACGACGCAGAGACCTTCTTAAGAAGCTAATAGTCCTAACTAACTAACTAACTATACGGCGTAGAGAACTTCCTAAGAAGCTAATAGTCCTAACTAACTAACTAAATAACCAACCAACCAACTAACTAACTATACGACGCAGAGACCTTCTTAAGAAGCTAATAGTCTTAACTAACTATCTAACTAACTAACTATACGACGCAGAGAACTTAAGAAGCTAATAGTCTCAACTAACTGAATAACTAACTAACTATACGACGCAGAGACCTTCTTAAGAAGCTAATAGTCTTAACTAACTAACTAAATAACCAACCAACCAACTAACTAACTATACGACGCAGAGACCTTAAGAAGCTAATAGTCTTAACTAACTAAAGAACTAACTAACTATACGACGCAGAGACCTTCTTAAGGAGCTAATAGTCCTAACTAACTAACTATACGGCGCAGAGAACTTCCTAAGAAGCTAATAGTCCTAACTAACTAACTAAATAACCAACCAACCAACTAACTAACTATACGACGCAGAGATCTTCTTAAGAAGCTAATAGTCTTAACTAACTAAAGAACTAACTAACTATACGACGCAGAGACCTTCTTAAGAAGCTAATAGTCCTAACTAACTAACTAAATAACCAACCAACCAACTAACTAACTATACGACGCAGAGACTTTAAGAAGCTAATAGTCCTAACTAACTAAAGAACTAACTAACTATACGACGCAGAGACCTTCTTAAGAAGCTAATAGTCCTAACTAACTAACTAACTATACGCCGCAGAGAACTTCCTAAGAAGCTAATAGTCTTAACTAACTAACTAAATAACCAACCAACCAACTAACTAACTATACGACGCAGAGACCTTCTTAAGAAGCTAATAGTCTTAACTAACTAACTAATTATACGGTGCATAGACTTTCTTAAGAAGCTAATAGTCCTAACTAACTAACTAAGTAACTATACGGCGCAGAGAACTTCTTAAGAAGCTAATAGTCCTAACTAACTAACTAAGTAACTATACGGCGCATAGAACTTCTTAAGAAGCTAATAGTCCTAACTAACTAACTAACTAACTAAGTAACTATACGGCGCAGCGAACTTCTTAAGAAGCTAATAGTCCTAACTAACTAACTAACTACACGGCGCAGAGACGTTCTTCAGAAGCTAATAGTCGTAACTAACTAACTAAATAACCAACCAACCAACTAACTAACTAACTATACGACGCAGAGACCTTCTTAAGAAGCTAATAGTCTTAACTAACTAACTAATTATACGGTGCAGAGACTTTCTTAAGAAGCTAATAATCCTAACTAACTAACTAATTAACTAACTCCATGGCACATAGACCTTCTAAACAAGCTAATAGCTAGACCAAAAACACCCGCATTTTACCTGTGTATTTATTAGGCGTTAGAATTATTAAAGCACTTTAGGGTAAATTCCTGTCAGTGTTCACAAATTTGTGAACCGACTTGCGTGTGTTCTGACCGGCAGTGACAATGTTGTAAGGAGAGGAATGTAATTGTTTGTACCCAAATTCTTGTCTTGTGTGTACTGTAATGGTTCGTTAGCAAATTATAATTCTGTACAGGATCTGAGTTTGCTGTGGATCGATTCAATATCGCCTTCATGGTTATCCAGCCCGTTCCTTCTACATGACCGCCGCAAGATCAGCTGTAGCAGTACTGAACGCTGCAAGCACAGCTGTGCGGGAAGACTGGGAATTGCTTCAGGCCGTCAGGAAATCCGTCTTACATAGAAGCTGAAGATTCATTAGCATGACAAGACTTTGCTCTGGAATATGACACCGTGTAAAATGGTAGCTACCGACGTTTCGGTCCTCAAAACAATAATTGCGAAGCGCTAACATCAGCGATTTGCTGCTAATTGCTACTTCGCAAACAGTGACGCCACAATGTGTAAGTGTTCCGTGCCAAAGTGTCAATATTGAGAAGCTGGTAGTTTCGTAGCTGTTAAGAATACCTCAAAAAGCCGGTATTCGATTACCCACTGCCGCGGGGTCATACCCCAGCAGAAGGGCACCTCTAGCATCACAGTCTACTACACACCAAACTGTGACTCTATTCACTGTCCTCAATGTATTCACTGTCTTTACTGGCTTCACTTTTGAGGTGATGCTCTAGTGTTCGGTCACGCAGGACCTCTGGGAGTTAAGAGCCAGTGGGTTGTGGGCCCTGTGGTGAGGATGGGTGTGGGGGGGGGGGTCTTTCTGTTGGTATCGACCTCCCAGGGAAGTATTCCCGTAGGCTGTGTCCCAGTTTGTATTCTATCACGCCATCACCCAACATTACTATCTGACAACGCGAAGCTCAAAATGGACACATCAGCAAATTGAGTGTCTCCTAAAGGTGTGTCACTCGGTCAGAGAAGAGAGCACAGACTCATAGTCAGACCTATAATTATAGCTTGCAGCTTTCGCTGTCACTAAAATTCATCCGTCGCGTTGATTTGTAATTAATTCCCTGATGGAGGAGGCAGAGGAAGTCCGCGAAACTTTGGACATCAACTCTGTAAGTACGAAGCCAATCGCCCGGAATAACTTTAACACAGACCAAGGTTGCTGACAGGAATAAGCAACTAGACCTAACAGGGCGGAAGTAGCAGGCAAAGAAGAGCATAATGAGGATGTTCACAGTGTATAATGTTCAGCGCACAATACAAATGTTCATAATATATACCGCTCAGCGAATAAGTATGTTCATAATACACGCTGTTCAGAGCATAATAAGAATGTTAATATTGTATATCGTCCAGCACATGATAAGAATATTAATAATGTGTACTGTTCAGCTCATAAATCAGGACGTTCATAATACCTACTGTTCAGCGCACAAGTATGTTCGTAATGCAAACCGTTCAGCGCATAATGTAGATATTCACCATGAATCGGTCCCATCTCAAGTGTCAGCAGTCCAAAAAGACTTGAAATGACTGGACTGCTTGGCCCTTTAAGATGGGACCGATAGGCTGTCCCGAAACATCTGTACTTAACTACCGATCAACGCCGAGTAACATCCCAGAACAGCGAAGACCGCATTTACACTGCTTCGAAGGATGTTCATCATGCATAATGTGCATCACCACATGCTGAGTATGTTTATCACGCATATCAGAATAATTACTGTATTCCACACGCATGTTGCTGATCGCACGATAGGAATGCTCGTCATGTATGCTGGTCATCGAATACTATCAGGGTTGAAAATCCAAGTCTCCTGGGACGTCATGCTCTCATTGGGTGATCAGTTCCTAGTGACTTCACTTATGGGGTCAAGCAGCCCGAGCAACCAGCCCAACGGACTTGGCCTGGCTGGGAATGCAACATTCAGACGGAATTAAAGAAACAGGAGAGGAGGTTGGTTGCCTAAGATAAGGCATTTCACAAAAGCCTGCCAGTTATATCTGGACACAAAACACGCGACCTCCCTACAGGGCGCTGCGTGTAATTAAGACATAGACGCGCACGTCTTCCGTTCGAATGACCATAGGGTAACACACCCTAATCGGTTCGCGCAGCGGGTATCAACCATATTTTTTTATGCGACGTCACGTTCTGGAGTTAAGTTTTATGATGATAGGAAGACGGGCGGCCTGTCGTAGTGTGATGGACGGTGAGCCTGCAGAGTGTGGCTGGCGATAGACTTTCTGTTCGGCGCCTGCGCAGAAAACAAACTGCACTGCAGACTGCTGTGTTATGGATAGTTGGAGTTACACATGAGCATTTCGGGATAACAGAGTCCATCCGCATATAACGGCCCCAAAATTACAAAGCCATGTACAAAATGTCGTTAATATCGCTTCCACCTAAGAAATTCGCATAATCGACATGTTATAAGATACGCTGTTATTAAAATCAAGAAGGCAGGTGTAGCGTTCAACGGTACGACCGTCATGCCAAATTTCATGAATACCTGTACATACGGCAATAGATACTACAGAACAAATAAGACTACATTTCCTTAGAAACAAAATCTGCTGCGGTTGAGGGTCGACAGTAGATAGTAAAACAGAGTGAAGCATACAGCAAAACAAATGACACACAATTAATTGATCTGTCATCCACAGGACAGGCTGCAATCAGAGATGCCTTTCAAAGGGTCCTTTCTGTACGCCAAGCGCTGTTGTGTGTATAGTTGCAATGTAAAAAGCAGTCCCATTACAGGTCTGGAGTTGGCCAGAGGGTTCCAGGAAGTTAAGGTTCCTAGATTTCGTGACAACGGCATAGGGTGGTGGCAAGGTTATCAGGCTTACTCACCGGCCCCTTTACCCCAAGGAAATGCTCCTGGTACTCATTTGTGTTAGAGGCTGAGTCGACACGAGGGCCATGGTGCGATCGGAAGGATTTTACATCAATGAAAAATTCCAGTGACACCACCTGGGATCGAACCAGCGACCTTCCGATTTGTAGCACAGCACCTTAACCACTGTGCTACCGCGGTCCAATATAGTTGCACTGCCGTCGTGCTATAAACACCAGTCACACCTTAATACGGCCTAAATGTTACTGCATTACAATGGTTACTGCACGATATGATATATTGCATTGTAGCTTAGTTTTAATTGTTCTGCATTTTCTCTTCAGTGGCGCTGCGGCCCAACGCAGGCCAGTGCGCCCTAATTCACGAGGCTTCTAGACCACACACAGCCACGTACCACAGTCGGTAGGACTCCTCCGGACGAGTGATCAGCCCATCGCAGAGACCTCTACCCGACAACACAAAACAGTTACATAAGACAGACATCAATGCTCCCGGTGAGATTCGAACCCACCATCTCTGCAGGCAAGCGGCCACCAGGACCGGCAATGTTCTTCCATTTGGACCATAAATATAACATCATGCCGAATTTACATTCTTGTACCCCTTCTTCAGCCTGCTACACGGATACCACCCAAACCCAACCACACCGAAAGTCCAACACACATCGAAACAAGAACACACGATCAATGTGGTGATACAACAGAAAAGTCGCAGGCTCCTGATGATGGATGTATTAATGTCCGAAACATGTTGAGCATAGAAGAAGTGAAATAAGACATAATAACTAGTGACATCAAGTTGGTCTCTTATTCTTCAAGTATACAATTGTACGAAATATTGGGATCCCAATTTTCTCAACAACGCCTTTGACTTATTCTGCTGGAGGCCTGATGATGACCTGTTAACAGGTCGAAACATGTAGCCTATATGCTGCCATAAATATTTGTTGTGCTGATGTATATTTTGTGAATTTCTTATGTACTTCATTAGAGCGCTTCGTGATGCCTTCTGTCAAAACAGATGGTCACAAATTTCGTAGGACCTCTATGAGTGCAGAGAGAACGTCAAGGAGGGTACTGAGGAAATATGAGTTAGGGCGTGAATATGATTATCCTTTCTCAGTATCTGAATAAATTTAAGTAAATTAATTAGTGTCTTGAATGATAAGATTGCAGCAGACACATAATAAAAGCAATAATGTATTACTCTTGATTTCAAACTTCCGCCGTGTTCTGAATGTTGTATGCTTTCTGCTGGGCAATTCTCCGGCGACTGAATTTTATATGCCGCATAAATACTCCAACATTCTCAAACCCAGTCATTCTTCATACCTATCCCCCTATGAAGATGGAACAGAGTGTTCCGAAACGTCGGCATATAAAATTCAGACGCCGGGGAATTACCCAGAAGAAAGTATCAAACTGTATTATTAGTTTTAATATTGTAACAATTCAGTATTTATGTACGAATACATACTGTATATTTTAGTACACGGAAGCTCAAAACGCATACAGGAAACTTCAATGTCTACAGCTCAAAACTACAGGTTTATCTTGAATATGAAACTGTTTGTGGCTGTGACCAGCAGGCCTGAAACCTCAGTGCAATACTAACCATGTTCAGTACTGCGAACAAAAATCTGTTACTTTTCAGAGTGTTTCTTTAACGATGCTGTAACTGCTAAGGTTGTAGAGCGTCGGTGATAGACGAAAGCAGGGGGAAAGACAGAAATATTCGCAGGGGAAACCGGTCCCAGTGCCACTGTGTCCAATACAGATGTCACACAAACTTGGCTGGAGATTGAACCCGGAACTCCGCGATACCTGGGCAGAGATTGACCCTTTTAGCGATGACGCAATACAACTATATACTATAATTTATATGACAAGGAAACGTCCTAATTCGTAAATCATGTTATCTCCACTGCACAGCCATTTAAGTTGCTTATACTGCCACAGATGAGAGGGAGGTTGTATTGCCAGCAGAGAGAATCGGGCTGTGCATCAGTTTGTGTTAAACACAAACTTGTGCTCCTCTGTCCCGATTAGAAACACAATTCGACGATAAAGCGGTACACTTTCGGTCGTTATTGTACTGTGTATTTTCTCTGAGAAGTTTAAGGAAGATACTGCAGCATTGATTATCTTGGTCGTTTACTTCAAAGCTCCACGTATCATCCGTCCAAAAACATCATCCTTGTTCAATAAAAAAAAAATTGATTTTGAAAAAGGACGTTAACTGTATCACGTAAGGTAACGTAATTCAACGTGTCTCAACCACCGCAAAACTTGCGATAATCATAAGTTAAACGTACCGCCTGCTGGACCAGTAGCAAAATTCGCTCTTTAGGCGCGTTCGAATGATGCTAAAAGTGACTATTAGCTTCGCCATGTCTGTCTGTCCGTCCGTCCGTCCGCGTGGAATAACTCGGCCCCCACTGGATGGATATTCAAAAAGTTTGATATTTCAATATTTTCCAAAAATATGTCCAGATAATTCAAGTTCCATTAAAACAATACAACAACAGTAACGGCACTTCACATGAAGACCAATATACATTTTTTATCGTATCTCGCCCAGTTCTTCTTAGAATGAGAAATGTTTCAGACAAGTTCATAAATAAAATCAAAACACAAATTTTGTGTTCAATAATTTTTTGTCTAAAATCGTTCCGTTTAACAGGTAAATTGCAAAATTTGGTAGAGACAGATAGGCCACAGATTACGATATTGCGCAAGCGCTTTGAATGCTGGACACGTAAGGCTACAAACACACGCTCAGAATATACAATACGTATTGCTTTTACACTGCAACAATGGTTGCAAGAACGCGTCTCAATGTTATGTTATATGTACAATGCCAGTTTTTGCTTATTTTCGTACAATTTTAATTGTTAGGAAGTTTCTCGTTTTGCCGCACAATGTGTTCTGCTGCATAGGATATTTAAAATAAATAGCGATTTTGTCCCTAAGAGCAGAAATCAATTGCCATTTATAACAGACGTGGACTGTGTTCTCTGAGAGGTAATTACCAAGTTCTTACCCTACATAATATGGATGAATGTGTCTGTTCAATTGTCTAAGCTGCCGCTGTGCGCAGTATGAGTATATAAGTTAAAACATGGCATGGCACTCTAAACACTAACATTAACCTGAATTTTATATAAATATCCAGTCCGTACCGCGCAGTAAACACTCTCCGTCTCAGTTATAAAACCAGTCAGTTAATTCTGTATAGGGAAATAATCGCTGTTTGTTCTCAGATCCACACAAAACACATAAATACACTGTGTGGGCAGAAGGCAGAGTTTCTTATATACTGGACACGATGGTACATATAATTACCATTGCAATGAAAAGGGCTGACTATTGTAAAACTGTACATAACAAGTGGACGGGAACAATAAACTGTATATCCGTTCTACAAAATATGAATCATCAGCGCTGTGTCCAGTGCAGAAAGCATACTGATGCTGTTCTTCGGGCAGAGCGTTGCAGTCATACCGTGGACGACGCGTCGCAGGAAATGTAAACTTCCAGAACAAAAATGTTTATTTTTGGAGGAACACTATCGAAATACTTAACACAACCACCTTAAACAAAACAAGACTGAAAAAGCAGCATAACAATATTTTTGCACGTTGGTATCTTTTAATTACCTCTCTAAATGCAAGACATAAAAAATCCGTAAGAGTTAAACAAAATCTCAATTACACACAAACCTTCTATTTATTTCTCTCAACAACTTTCTCTCGACAAATTTTTTCTCCTTCCAATAAATATGTAGCGACTGACTTTCGAGATGGAAGCAAAATCAGGCGTGTCTTTTAGATATGTCCGTGGCTCTTGGGTGTGTCGGTGGCTCTTGGGTATGTAGGTGGTTCTTGGATGTGTCGGTGGTTCTTGGATGTGTGGGTGGTTCTTGGATGCGTCGGTGGTTTTTGGATGTGTCGGTGGTTCTTGGACGTGTCAGTGCTTCTTGGATGTGTAGGTGGTTTTTGGATGCGTCGGTGGTTCTTGGATGTGTCGGTGGTTCTTGGATGCGTCGGTGGTTCTTGGATGTGTCGGTGGTTCTTGGATGTGTAGGTGGTTTTTGGATGCGTCGGTGGTTCTTGGATGTGTGGGTGGTTCTTGGATGCATCGGTGGCTCTTGGATGTGTCGGTGGTCCTTAGATGTGTAGGTGGTTCTTAGATACGTCGGTGGTTCTTGGATGCATCGGTGGTTCTTGGATGTGTCGGTGGTCCTTGGATGTGTCGGTGGTTTTTGGATGCATCGGTGATTCTTGGATGTGTCGGTGGTTCTTGGAGGTGTCGGTGGTCCTTGGAAGTGTCGGTGGTTCTTGGATATGTCGGTGGTCCTTGGATGTGTCGGTGGTTCTTGGAAGCGTAGGTGGTCCTTGGATGTGTCGGTGGTCCTTGGATGTGTAGGTGGTTCTTGGATGCGTCGCTGGTTCTTGGATGTGTCGGTGGCTTTTGCCTGAATTTAACCCAAATCAAAATGTGCCAAGAAAATTCATTTGAAAATTTCTGAATTATTTCACAAAAACCCCGTAATTATTTTTATCAGAGTCCTTCCTGAGGATCTAACAGGTTCTCATCTAGTCAAGAAATCCCCCACATTTCACGGAACGCAAAGTTTCATTACCGCTTTCACAACAGCTCGCTAACTGTCGCTATCCTGAGCCACATCAATTCACTCCATGGCCCCTTCCCAATTCTTGAAGACCCATTTCAATAACAACCCTCCCATCTTCGCCTGGATCTTCCAAGTAGTCTCCTTCCCTTAGATCTCCCAACCAAATTCCACACACACCCCTCCTCTCCCCGTTCATTTCGTTCTTCTTAATTTGATAATCCGAATAATATTCACCAAACCTTCGGCAGCCTGCAATCAGCTATACGCAAGGCGATTTGTCCAACGGGTATGAAGACCCAAAGTTTTCGTGGTCTTTTTTATTCCATTTTGGAAAATTCTCGAATGCTGTTTTAAAACACACTGTGATGACTTCGTTCCATATCGTTTCCAATTTATAACACACAACCGTCCTGTTTATGAAGTGTGTAGAAATATTTGAAGAAAATTCTAAAGCTGCGAGAAATTTTCTTTTGTCTATTTTTTTATCAGTCAGCCAGCCCGAATAACAGAGATTCTTTTGAGAGCCGATATGCACAAGCCGTAATCACAGACGTATAAATTTACAACTCTTTAATCGAGCTGCTACGTACTACGACAACAAATAGGCAGTTTGGATTATTTCAGAGCGTCTGTTCGGTGTGCGGCGATAACAGACTGGCTGTCACAACACCGACGCACACAGCGCATTGAGAAGCGTGAAATGTATTGTACGAAAACTCAGAGAGAGATACAGCCGGAACGAAAATCCTCTCGCACTATTACGAAAATAGAACAATTATATTAAGCTGCTATTGAAGTCTGAAGACAAAAAGCGTGCCGGTATTGTGCACAAAACAGAAGGGCGAAGTTAGTGCTCTTAACTCGACAGCCTTCAGCGTTAAGTGACGAACTGAACCCTACGATATTACAAACATTGGATAAGGCAGTAAAAACGAGCAGAAAGAAGTGAGGAAAAATAAATAGTGAGAAAAGGATGACTAAAAGACGCGGGAATGGAGGCCAACAAATTAAACAAATCTGTATTTATGAAAAAAAAACTGCGTTTTAGTAAATATTAAAACAAATCAGACCTAATAATCCTAACATATCTGTAGGTTTGCGTCCCACATCCTGGTCATATTGTGGCCCGGACAGCTCAGTCGGTATGGCGACTCGCTACGGGCTGGACGGTACGGGGATCGAATCCCATTGGGGGGCGAGATTTACCGCACCCGTTCAGACCGGCGCTGGGGCCCACCTAGCCTCCTGTACAATGGGTACCGGGTCTTTCCCGGGGGTACAGTGGCCGTGGCGTAGCGCTGAGTACTCACCCCATCTAGCGCAGAGGTTAAAGAAAGAGTATAGCTGTACCTCATCTCCCCACATGGTCCTTCGTGGCCTATTCTAGGGTGAACTTTACCTCTGCCGTTACCCTGGTCATATTGAGCGCCGTGCTCAAACAAAAGTGTCACGCTATTGCCTACACACAATGGGGCAGACTGCCAGGTAGAGCTATCAGGGCAGCTGTTCGGAAGGTGGCTAGGCGAGGAAATGCGGTGGCAACAGGCAGCGGTAGTCACGGATGAACAACCTGCTGTGGACAGACACAAAACTCGAGACGTGTCGCTAAGCTATTGGACACACCACATTTCCTATCAGGACCAGCCTCGTGGTCTAGTGGTCAGAGTCTCTGACTACTAATCATTAGGTCCCGAGTTCGATTCCAGGCTCTACCGTGGGAATTTTCCCTGAAGGGGAGGATTTCCGCGGTGAACATGGCCTGGTTAGGTTAGAAGAATTTAGGTTTAAGGGCCCTTCTGGCACTACATCCTCCTATATCACCACTCACATCATCAGGACAACGTAACTGCGCCTCACGGGCGTCCCAACCTCAGAAGTCGGTTAAACTCCTGCCATGCCCAGGAGGGAAGATCACGAAGATAGATAGTAAGCTGGATTTTATGTTTACGGTTCCGTGCATCGCTGATCTATATTAAAAATTGTCCAACGATATGCAACACAAAGCAGTCTATTTATTATTCTGCAAGTTCACTCTATATGTTTCGGGTGTCAACCACATCCATCATCAGGAGTACACAAAACTGTAACTACAGCCCCCCGGTACTGGTCATACTTTTTGTGCAGCTACTTCCGACATATTTAGGTCCTAGGACAATCATCAGGGAGCCATATCGTCCTTGCTAAAGTCACACTATTAAAAGTCATATTAATTTCACTATTCCAGGTGGTTTTGTGGCAGCATGCGTTCTGTGTTTCGTGGCGTGACACTCACGCCACGAAACACAGAACGCACATCCATAAGAGGGCACTCTTGGCAACACAACACAACACAGCATGCTGCCACAAAACCAAGTGGAATAGTGAAATTAATATGACTTTTAATAATGTGACTTTAGCAAGGACGATATGGCTCCCTGATGATGGTCCTAGGACCGAAACATGTCGGAGCGTTTTTAATGTTTTAAGGTGTAAATTTTATAAATTTATATACGTACAGTGATTGGTGCAATAATTGAGTGACTTGACAACATTCACGGTATAACAACTAAAATATGATTTAGTTGTTTAACTTGATACAGCACAGCTTTTTTATGTCAACAATAAAATGAGTAAACAAAACAACAAGTAAAAAGAAATAATTAAAACTATATGTGATTCGGTGAACCACACCCGTTTCCTGAAAGAGGATCACCTACCAGACTGACCGCGTCGGGACAACAAAGTCACAAAGGATGATCGTGTAGAGAAGATTCATCAGGAATTATTTAACGACGCTTAAGAATTTACGCACGTCGGTAGCGGATTAGTGTAAGGTAGATATTTCTAATTACGGTGGAGAAACTGAGAAGAAACGCGAAACCTTTAGCGGAACTCCTGGCTGAGAATCGAACAAGGAGACTGCAGGACGTCCCATATGAGAACATCGGCTGGCTGAGAATAACAAGCACTGAGTGAATTTTGTGTTAACTGTCAATGACATGCCGTTTCCACGAGACAATCACGTGTCGACCCACCTGTCCCTCCTAACACTTTGCCACATTGCGACGAAAGGCAATGCGCCGTGCTGCTCGAGCAACCTCTCCGACATTTCTGTTAGGCGTGCGGCATCATAAGCACTTAAAGGGGCAGCAGATAAAATTGCTCAAGCCTTCTCCAACACTGGATTAACTCTTTAAAGGAATATTAACCAGATTACTTGTAACGATTCAGCTCGTATCACGCAGTAAAACACTCCATTTCAGTTATAAAAACCAATCAGATGTTCAGGTGACCGTGCATCGTAATAAATTTTTTAATAAAACCAAATAGATGCACTCATTTCTCTAATTTATTTTCGGAATAGAATTCTACATGTTTCGGACAGTTCCTTTGTCCATCATCAGGAGTTTTTCACTGTACACACAGCAATGGTATATGTCATACAGGCTTGCTGACAGCTGCAGCAGAACCAAACCATTTCCATCCTGATCCTGCTCGCAAGCTGTCAGTAAACCTGTATGACATATACCATTGCTGTGTGTACAGTGAAAAAATCCTGATGGTGGACAAAGGAACTGTCCGAAACATGTAAATTTTGATTCCAAAAATAAATTTGGGGAATTAGTGCGTCCGGTTACCTTTATTATATGAACCAGTCAGTCAATACGCAGCAATAAGGCTACAATCCGTCAACACAAAACTCCATACTGCAGCAAATTTAAAATAGCAACTCTCTCTCTCTCTCTCTCTATATATATATATATATATATATATATATTTGGCGCTGCGGCCCAACGTGGGCTATCGCCTCCTCACTCATGAGGTTTCTAGAACCCACTCAGACGCACCACAGTCGGAAGGACTCCTCCACACAAGCGATGAGTTCGTCACAGAGACCTCTACCTGACAACACACAACAATCACAACAGACAAACATCGATGCCCCCGGCGGGATTCGAACCAGTAATCCCAGCAAGCGAGCAGCCGCAGAATTACGCCTTAGACCGCGCTGCCACTGGGACTGGCAATGGGACTACGTATTGACGGAGTGCGACCTTGGTGATGCGCATGATACTGACGTACCCTAAAACCAATCAGTTGATGCATTTGAGGGAAATAACAGTTGTTTTATTCACAATGAATCAAAACCAAATTGTTGAACAAAATTCATTTTTATTTGCATTTAGGTGTGCAACATGTTTCGGCCAGATGTAGTGGCCTTCTTCAGGGAGTAACATTCAGCGACGTAGAATTGCCTCATGTGGTTGTAACAAAGTTGAAACATCGCTGCATATGACTCCTTGACATGGCCACTATATCGGGTCGAAACATGTTGCAGATAAAGCCACAAATCAAAATGAGTATTGTGCAGCAATTTGGTTCTGATCGTTTATGAATATGTATAGCACGGGAAATGTATCATATAATCGCTGTTTGTTCTCAGATCCACACAAAACACATAAATACACTATGTGGGCAGAACGTAGAATTGCTGAATGTTAAACTGGCGGTATATAAAGATCCAGTCCGTACCGCACAGTAAACACACCCCGTCTCAGTTATAAAAACCAGTCAGTTAATGCTGTATAGGGAAATAATCGCTGTTTGTTCTCAGATCCACATAAAACACATAAATACACGGTGTGGGCAGAACGTAGAATTGCTGAATGTTAAACTGGCGGTATATAAAGATCCAGTCCGTACCGCACAGTAAACACACCCCGTCTCAGTTATAAAAACCAGTCAGTTAATGCTGTA
>Ga0123352_10011906_pt1 | contig 13727 bp, 10 predicted proteins | sample TergutLab28metaG_FD_89700 | JGI IMG/M metagenome (GOLD analysis project Ga0123352, IMG submission 89700) | Labiotermes labralis P1 segment gut microbial communities from Petit-Saut dam, French Guiana - Lab288 P1 | ecosystem: Host-associated > Arthropoda: Insects > Digestive system > Gut ...
TAAAATATTTTTAAATTCAGGTAATATAAAGACGGAATAACAGAATTTTTGAAATTTTGTAATTATGGATTTGGTTCCGGGACTTTTTTTGGGGGGGGGGGGTAGCAGCCGGGGCGTGACTCTGACCACCCACCACCAATATAGCGCCCAGGTTAATTTTGTTCCTGAAATGTCTACTAGCTTCACGTCTTACGTTGTTCAGATTATCTACATTTAATGTTAAATAAAAATCCAACTAGATGTAACAGTACGCAGTCTGGTTTATTTACTGCAAAGTTTCGGTTGTCACAGCACCCATCATCAGGAGTACTAAAAACTGTAACCGCAACCTCCGGTACAGGTCATAATACTGGTACAGCTACTTCCCTCCAACCTTGCCAGATCAGGCCACGTTGGAGGGAAGTAGTTTTACCGATATTATGACCTGTACCGGAGGTTGCGGTTACAGTTTTTAGTACTCCTGATGATGGATGCTGTGACACCCGAAACATGTAGAGTGACTTTGCAGTAAATAAATATCTACATACTGTTGCATCTGGTTGGATTTTTATTAACATTGAATTATGAGGCACAGAACCATGAGCTTAAAATTCATTATCTACATTTTTCTGGCTTGGGCCCTGTAACCACTGCATTTTAGCCCGCTTCCTTTAATCTAAAAAACCTTAACATTCTTCATCAAACCATTGTTTATACTGCTCAAACAAGCATAAGACAAAGAATGCAGTACTTTATTTCCTGTCATTCTACTGTCATTTTAATGTATTTTTCATCCGCTTTCCTTACATGTTTTTCACATTACTCCTCCTCTGTGCCTTCAAAGCCTCTTCCGGCGTGATATTTACTTTTACATAACTTTCACATTCAAAATGCGCAAAAACAGAATGCTGCGACATACATCAAGAAATGCCATAACTGTACCCAGTGCACAACACATACCTACGCTTCCTGCCGTTAGACTGACACACAAGACATACGTCTGAAGATATAATTTCCATCCATCATGCTTAGAGTTCAGCACTTACTATTAAAAATTATATTGTGTGCAAAATTAGGCGTATGTGCGAAATAAGGTACACTTACCTTACTGCGCAGATTCCAATACGTGTTGTATTTTGTTATGCATGTCATTCGCTGTTCAAAACCATTTCAACCATTGGTCTCTGTTTTCCCTCAAATTATATATTTTATACACAAATATGTTTGTCTCAGCGTCACAGATTTCAGTTTTATGTGCATGAAGGCGCTGTGGATGTGTCTTTCAAGAAACAAGTAACAACAGTGAAGAACAGTGTGACATGCAAAGCAGCAAAGTAAACGTTTGGGGAAAAATATTCAGAACCTTTATTTGGAGAATATGCCAGTCATCTCTTACTGCCAGTATGACAATCGATGTCGTCTGGCAAGAAACGCCCTGTATATACAATAAAATTAATGTTTTTTATCTTACTTCCTTTTCGAAGTCCGCAAAAAATTTCACGGCTTTCATACAAGGCGTTTATCTTACTTTCGAGGCGGTGGACACAAATGTAGGAATATTACCCTTGAATCTTATAGAATTCTGTTGCTTAAAACGTCAGCTGGTAAGACATAACCTACAGCTGACTACCATTTCGGGGCAATTTCAAATCTTCCGTGCTTGGAATTGAATGCAGCTGCAAATGTCTGCCATGTGCACATTTAGAGAAAGAATATGGCCCTATTCTTCCAGGCCGGAGAGCCTGCATACAGCAGTCGGTACAGGAACAAGTCTATGGACTGGAAGGTCCAGTATCTATTGCTGGTAGGAAGAAGACATTCTCTGCTTTTCTCATTGGCCGGACAGGATCAAAGATCTCTGTAGTCAACCCTTCCTACCTTTCACCAAAGATTCGTAAATGGACTTTTACAGTAACATTTACGACGGATGGCTTCGTACAGCCGGTAACTGAGGTCTAGCAAACATTTTACCTGATTACCAAACTTGAGGGTTGTTTGACCGTGCATCTTCCTCATGAAATAATCTGGAATGCCAGCTTGATGCAACAAGGGAATTTTATTGATATATTCTTAGCTCGACATGTTTCGGGCACATACGCCCATCATCAGGAGCATTAGATGATGAGTTACAGCATATGGTTTTCTGCACCGAGTTTGTGGATGGATGGTGGTCTTGAGAGCCGCTGCGTGGGTCGTGTGTACGGTGCGCATGGTGCCGTGCACAGCACCATCCACACCATACACACGACCCACGCAGCGGCTCTCAAGACCACCACCCATCCAAAAACTCGGTGCAGAAAACCATATGCTGCAACTCAACATCTAATGCTCCTGATGATGGGCGTATGTGCCAGAAACATGTCGAGCTAAGAATATATTAATAAAATTACCTTTTTGCATCAAGTTGGCAGTCAACATTATCTCTGATTACCAAAGTACAAAGAAATTTCGGCTACAGTGCTTTCCATTAATGTGTGAAAAAATCTTCATTGTTTCAGGACTACCTGTGCTGATCGTCATTCTGTGGGCCATTGTGAAGAGTTTTGCTCCTGTGGCGACAGAATCACAAGTGAGTACGTGTGCCTGGGGAAAAAAATATTTATTCTGACAATGCAGTTGCAGTTAGCATGCTACAGGATAAATGTTTATTAGTTGTGTGCAAACTTTACAAGACTTTGTGGCTATTTATAAAAAAAAAAGGTTTTATCTATGTTTTATGTAACACTTTAATATTCGTCTCATGTTAAGGGCGTTACGTCATAAATGATTGTATAATACAGTGCCTGAAGATGTTACCATTGTAACGTGAAGTGTGTAGTGCACATCATACGGCTCGAATTTTTTTTAAAAAAATATGTTGTTTTATCACCGAACATCGTACTGTAATTTCTCTTCGATGAACACGATTGTTGCGTCCTCAAAAAACAATTTGCCTAGGGTGAAAGCGCATGAACAACACAATTGAAGTACACGCCCCGGAGGGTTACGTCCAGAAAAAGAAAGAACCTTTTAATTGAGTTAGAGATAAAAATTATAATTTCGAAACTTATAATTCCCTAGATATCGCTATACATTTTGCTTAACGAAAAAAAAAAAAGTGGGCGAAAAAACGCTGTATTAGAGTCAAAAATGGCCTAATTTCCGCAATTAAAACAAAGGAGAATTTAAAAAATAATGAAAATTCTGGTTGTTGTACTTAATTGGGTATATAAACTGTGCTTCATTCATTTCCGTGTGCGGAGTGATGACGATGATCCGATCAACTTTCCTTGGTTTCAGGAACGGGAAGATTAAATTCGGAAAAATTGCATAGGATTATGCACCGAAGTACTGGTCATGTCTACACAGTGCAGCATGATGGACCGAAATACTCGTATTTTTTGTATGTAGGTGCAGTGTGTCAGAACCACAAAACCTCGGTGTAACATATTGTTGCCATAAAATTTTCAGATTTCTTACTTAAACTTCATTAGACGTAATTTTTCTAACTGAAGAATAAAAACCAAATAGATGCCACTTATTACTTCATTGTACTTCTTATAGGCTCAACATGTTTCGGGCATTATTATGCCCATCATCAGGAGCTCGCGACTATAATGTTAATTAGCACATTGGTCATTTCGTTCTTGGTTTGCTGTAGGTTGCAGGTTAGGTGCGGTTATTTTGGAGTAGTGTCCGGGCTCAATGACCATAAGTCCCCAACCCCATAATTTCTGTGCGTTTACATATAGTAAGTTTATAATAGCATATGTACACATCGCAACAAAATTACATATACACTATACAGAGTGTTTCTGAAATACATTATACAGGATGTTTCTGAAATATATTATAAATGATGTTTCTGAAATATACGACGCCAATTTAGGAGCGAATTCTATTAATAAAGAAGACATTTTTCCATGCGAACATGGATGCTTGAACGCTTCGATTTAGAACAATGATCCATATTTGAGAACAGAAGCATCGAATAAATGTATTGGCCTCACTACATTTCTCAGTCCAATGGACAGATGTGTCGGGGAGAACCAGTTGCAAGGTCCGCAAGATAATCGGTTTTAGTACTCGCTGAATTTTCACCTTGAAGGATATTATGATGTAATACAATGACTAAAGATGTAGCGGAACTACAACATAAGGTAGAAGATTCATGGGAGTTGCTTCGTAACGATAGTGGAATATCTCATTTGATGCTTGTCCTATATGAGGAGCTAAGTGCGCCGTATCTAAGCAAAATACTTGCTTCAGAACACGTGTTGTCAGTTTGCTCTTGATCAGAGTGGCTTTTATCGCTGAAGTCAGCGATTTGTAAAAGAACACTTTTACTGTGGAAGATTTTTGCACTTCACTTTTTTATAAATCTTCGTCCAACATAAAATCAGTCATCATTCGAAGACGACGCGTCGTTTGACCCATGTTTCCGTACATCTTTTCCTTTTTCTTCACGGGTTCTTTTCCTTTTTCTTTACGGATGCGTCCCATAACTATCAAAGGATTCTCTGTCCTACAAATAAAAAAAAATATCTTGTTTATAGAGGTATATTTCCGTGTATTAATGCAGTGTAGACTGTGACATGTTTTTATGTACCACTTGGTTTTCCTTAGAAGGAATGAGATTTAAGTTTCCGCTTTCGTGGAAAGATGCATCTGAACCCATGTGCTGAGAAGAGAAACTCATCCCACATGCGACTTCCCATAACTGAACGTAGGTTACTTCTTTTACTACTTACGGAATGTGTTGATATTACGTGACACATTCTACCATAAAAGTAGGGGGAAAAAACTTTCCAACAACCACTTTTTTGACGTCATCCGTTCAAAAAATAACATTTGAGAAGTACACTTCCGTTTGTTGTACTGATGTTTTCCAGCCAGAAATTGGATGAGTCGGAATTCTGGAACGCGCAGCAAACTTCAGCTTCAACATCGCCAGGTTCGGATATCTGTTGTCTTCTTTCAATATGTTCGTTCAACACCAAACTGCGCCTAGTGAACGCGTTACGCGAATTTATTTCCTATGAAGGTTTGTGACGATTGTGTATGAAACGTGATGCTGTAGTATTTCTGGGTTATGTCCGTCACCAACAGAACGCGGTGTTGAGCGTAAGCTGTATCTGTTTCCGCCCTCTGGCGAAAGGTAGAGGAGGGATTCTTTTTTTTTTTTTGTTTCTTCTCTCCGAAGGAAAAGTTTTAATCACTGGAGTGATGATTGTGATAAACTGTCAAAGACCAGTTTGACCCCATTAACTGTGGTGTGTACCTGAATACTTTGAGGACGGGAAGAGGTTTATTTTCGAAACTTTGCTCTCTGTTTGGAATACTAGGCCGTGGAGAAATTGCATAGGCTTCATAGCCCTGAATTTCTGCTGGGCATTTTAATAAAAATGCCCAGCAGAAATTCCGTGAACTCAAAATTAATTAGGAGTCGCAAAATTTTAACTTGATTTCCATAAGGTCAAATATAAATTCTCCTATAGTTGCAGCCCGTCTCGAAATGTAATCAGTTTATAAGGGACGTCTGATTGTCTGAAGAATTATATACTTATTAATTACTTTCTTACTTACTTACTCCACGGAACAGAGTCCTTCTTAAGAAGGTAACAGGTTCTCAGCTCGTCAATCAATTCTCCGCAATTTATGGAACCCGAAAGTTCCTCATCGAATACACAAGTGCCCTCCACCTGTCCCTCCCCTGAGCCAGCTCGATCCAGTCCTTACTCCATTCCATCTTCCGAAGATCCGTTTTAATATTATCTTCCTTTCTATGCCCGGGTTTTCCAAGTGGTCTCTTTCCCTCAGGTTTCTCAACCAAAACCCTGTATACAACTCTTCTCTTCCCTGCACGTGCTATATGCCCCACCCATCTCATTCTTCTCGATTTTATCACCCGAAAAATATTGAGCGAGTAGTACAGATCATTAAGCTCCTCATTATATAGTTTTCTTCACTCCCCTGTTTAACCTCATCCCTCTTGGGTCCAAATATTCTCCACAGCACCCTATTCTCAGACAACCTCAGCCTACGTTCCTCACTCAATATCAGCAACCAGGTTTCACACTCATACAAAACAACAGGCAAAAATCCTATTTCTGTAGAATTGACATGAAAAATATACCTTTCATTAGGATCTCTAACTACTCGTTGAATAGCCTTTTAAACACTGTCGTTTTTGTTTTGAAGACAGTGTGTTACACGTTTAAATAGTAACAGATAATTTTGATAATATGCTGAATTTTATTCAACAGCTAAGGAAACTTAAGATGAATTAATATGTGAGAGTAGGAGTATATCAGCTGTATACTGTAGAGTGCGAATCGAGGACCTAACCATTGCGTCATTACATTTGGATTGAATCGGGTTACAATCAAGTAAATAAAGTGATTGTTTTTGTAAAGTTATTCAGCCAGTTTTACAGAACTACCGTGCAGAAAATATAAAACAATGATAATGCATATTTTGAGATGATAGTACATTACTTTTATTTACCTCGTTCTAGTGTTTGCTTGAGCGATAACTGAAAAAAACAAAACCCGTTATAAACGTATATGTAAAATTGAAATAGCATGATACACAAATCCACCGTTTTTAATTATTTCTTATTTACCTCTGTAAACAAATATTTGAGTATCATCAATTTGTACTTTTGTTCCTGAAAACATGAAGAAGAATTGTACAATATGACACGATTTCTAATTTAATTATTTCTTCAAATAATATCTCATTTTTTATGTTTCTGTCTACCCGACGGACTGTACAATCCGTGCCACATATTCCTGTCTCACACTTTTCCTGCACTTTGAAGGGAACAACTGATCGTCTGTGTGTTATTCACTAATCCTTGAACTACAAAGATTATGATTCTTGGAATTTTATTGTCTATGAGTTTTGCTCCGACAGTCATGGTAGCGCGTGTATTAGAAAACGAATTAATAGGCTGGCCGACCAAGTATTTGATGTTCGATTCCCTTCACGATCAAGAAATTCTGTCCTCATCCAAGCATCTAAACTGACTGAAGATTACCCAGCTTCCTATTCGGTGAGTCCAAGATGTACTCAGCCTACTATTCAATGAGTACAGAGTGTACCCACCGTCCTATTAAGTAATTACATGGTGTACTCAGCCTCCTGTTCAGTACGTACAGGATGTGCCCAGCCTCCTATTCATTAAATACAGGAGGTACCCAGCCTCCTATTCAGTGAGTACAGAATGTACTCAGTATCCTATTCAGTAAATACAGGGTGTACCCAACCTCCTATTCAGCAGGTACAGGATGTACCCATTCTCTTATTCAGTAAATACAGAATGTACCCAGCCTCCTATTTAGTAAGTATAGGGTTTACCCAGCCTCCTTATTCAGTGAATACAGGGTGTATCCAGCTTCCTATTCAGTGAGTAGAGAATGTACCCAGCCTCGTATTCAGTAAATACAGAATGTACCCAGCCTCCTATTCAGTAAGTACAAGATGTACCCGGCTTCCTATTTAGTAAGTACAGGGTGTACCCAGCCTCCTTAAGCAGTGAATGCAGGGCGTACCCAGCCTCCTATTCAGTAAGTACAGGATGTGCCCAGCCTCCTTATTCACTGAATGCAGGGTGTACCCACCCTACTATTCAGAAAGTACAGGATGTGCCCAGCCTCCTTATTCAGTGAATGCAGGGTGCACACAGCCTCCTATTCAGTAAATACGGAATGTACCCAGCCTCCTATCCAGTAAGTACAGGGTTTACCCAGCCTCCTATTCAGTAAATAAAGGGCGTACTCAGCTTCCTATTCAGTAGGTACAGGATGTACCCAATCTCCTATTCATTAAGTACAGGATGAACCCAACCACCTATTCAGTGAGTACAGAGTGTACTCAGTCTCCTATTCAGTAAATACAGGGTGTACCCGGCTTCCTATTCAGTACGTAGAGGATGTACCCAGCCTCCTATTCAATGAGTACAGACTGTACTCAGTTTCCTATTCAGTAAATACAGGATGTACCCAGCTCCCTATTCAGTAAGTACAGGATGTGCACAGCCCCCTATTCAGTAAATACAGAATGGAACCTGCCTCCCATTCAGTAGGTACAGGATGTACCCAGCCTCCTATTCAGTAAATACAGGGTGTAACCAGCTTCCTATTCAGTAGGTACAAGATGTACCCAGCCTCGTATTCAGTAAATACAGAATGTACCCAGCCTCCTATTCAGTAAGTACAGGGTGTACCCAGTTTCCTATTCAGTAGGTACAGGATGTACTCAGCCTCCTATTCATTAAGTACAGGATGTACTCAGCCTCCTATTCAGTAAATACAGAATGCACCCATCTTCCTATTCAGTAAGTACAGGATGTACCTAGCCTCCTATTCAACAAATACAGAATGTACCCAGCCTCCTATTCAGTAAGTACAGGTTGTACCCAGTTTCCTATTCAGTAGGTACAGGATGTACCCAGCCTCCTATTCATTAAGTACAGGATGTACTCAGCCTCCTATTCAGTAAACACAGAATGCACCAATCTTCCTATTCAGTAAGTACAGGATGTACCTAGCCTCCTATTCAGCAAATAAAGAATGTACCCAACCTCCTATTCAGTAAGTACTGGATATACCCAACCTCCTATTCAGTAGGTACAGGATGTACCCAGCCTCCTATTCATTAAGTACAGGATGTACTCAGCCTCCTATTCAGTAAATACAGAATGCACCAATCTTCCTATTCAGTAAGTACAGGATGTACCTAGCCTCCTATTCAGCAAATAAAGAATGTACCCAACCTCCTATTCAGTAAGTACTGGATATACCCAGCCTCCTATTCAGTAAATACAGAATGTACCCAATCTTCTATTCATTAAGTACAGGATGTGCCCAGCCTCCTTATTCAGTGAATACAGGGTGTACCCAGCTTCCTATTCAGTAAATAAGAGATAAACTCAAGGGCTCGTCTTCCAGACTACAGCGGCCGTCGCCTAAGGCTTGATTTAGTGTCCAGTTCAATAATCATTCGTAATGTACCTCCAACCCCACCTATTTTAATGGCTTGCTCTGATAAAATACGTATTTTCCTGCATCTAGTTTTTTCAGTGTAAATGCCACAGTTTTATTAAACATTGTTTTATGTTATTTGTAACAACTATATTTAACCTAAACCTTTTCAATTGTAAAGTGGAAATATCTTTCTGTTCTATGACTGCCGATTTCCGAAGGAGCATTGTTTTTGAAGGTTTAATGACTTCGCCTGTTTGTCCCTCTGAAAGAACAGCATATAGATGAACATGAGGACAGGGCATTGGTGGAATGATACTGGCAGGAACAGACAGATCTGAAGATTATAACTTACCTCAACTATAGCCTACTTAAAGATTCAGTTCTTAACGCGCAGTAAACACAGAACTGACCTGTCATTGCCGTATGCATTGCGAAGGAAAGCTCTTTATTCTGAGTAGAATGTATAATTTTGTATTTTAAATATGTCGTAAATACTGTAGGCTTTCAGATTTGTGAGGTAGAAATTTGAATGAAATTAATTCGAAATTTGAAGTTGTTTGCTATTAGAGTGTAAAGCTTGTGTTCCATCATAACCAATAATAATAATAATAATTTGGCACTGCACACATTCTTCGGAAATTACTAATATAAAAATACAATAGATTCAACACTGAAACTAATTATATAAGAACCAAGAATAGTAACAAGAGAATAGCTGCAACACTCTATTCCTAGTGACACAGTTTGTCCCAGGAATACAAGTATAAGTACCCTGCATAAAGGAGATGATGATGATGATGATGATGATGAAGATGGTGATGATGATGATGATGATGATGATAATAATAATAATAATTCTACCGTATTTAATAATTGTCCAACAAGATGCAACTTATTCTGTTTATTACATTTCTGTAGGCAGCTCTACATGTTTCGGCTGTTGACACCCATCATCAGGAGCTCGTACAACTCTGTTTTAACTCAACAACGAGAGCGAATGGTAGTAGATCCGGTTAATCAATACCAGAAGCTGTAATTACAGCTGTACCAGCTCCTGATGATGGGTGTCAACACCCGAAACATGTAGAGCTGCCTACAGAAATGTAATAAACTAAATAAGTCACATCTTGATGTACAGTTATTAAATTCGATTCACGATGCACGGAACCACATATAAAAAATTCGTGTTCTACCGTGCTGGTTTTGTATTTTTGAGGCGGCGGTTTTAGCGTCAAAGTAGAGGTTTCAACGAAAACTTCGTTATACTGATTTTTAGATAAGTCACTCATGTACGGAGCCATTATCACAAGCCTGTATCTCGGCCGGAAATGAAGGAGTACCAGAAGCCAAGAGAAAAGGATAAAGACGCGAAACGTGCTCTCAAAGAAATAATCGGGCTTTCGCTCTAAGGCTGGGGTGAAATCCGGACATTGGAATGAAGTGGAATGGCGCTGACTTCCGAAGACGGCAAGTGTGTTCTAAAAAAGAATATAAGCCGATAATTTTTTAAAACAGATCGTAAAAGCCGCTAAATTCCTGTTCCTGAAGTATCTCACTTTTAAATTCATTAAGTATCTACCACGATAAAATCACATACTTCTATTGAACCGCTTCATTTTTATTTGTATGTATGGTTGCAAAAATATACGTCAAATATATAAAAAAAAACTCTTCTTTGACTTAAGATATTACCTATACTTTGAAATATTTACAATACATTCCGCCATTGTTTCATAGCCAGCCTCTGTGCCCAGTTACCGAGAAGAGGCGGGGAGATTAGACCAAAACCTAGTACCTCCAGAAGCTACATGTGACCCGTCTTGTTCTTTAGAACTTTTAATTAATATTGTCTCGAATTTAATAATAGTCCAACAAGTTGCGACTTATCCAGTTTATTACATTTATGTAGGCAGCTCTACATGTTTCGGGTGTTGACACCCATAATCAGGAGCTCGCACAACTGTAATTACAGCTGCTGGCATTGATTAACCGGATCTACTACCATCCGCTCTCACTGTTGTGTTGGAACTGATTCATGTGTGCCGTACGGGAGGCATTCATTTGAGTAATACCTCCCGTACGGCACACATGAATCAGTTCCAACTCAACAACGAAAGTACATGGTTGTAGATCCGGTTATTCAATACCAGAAGCTGTAATTACAGTTGTACTAGCTCCTGATGATGGGTATCAACACCCAAAACATGTAAAGCTGCCTACATAAATGTAATATACTGAATAAGTCGCAACTTGTTGGACAATTATTAAATTCGATTCACGATGCATGGACCCATTTATATAAAATTAATATTATCTCCTTTACGAATTTTATTTATTTCGCTTATGCAATATACACAAAAATTCTTAAAACTACATTTTTTATGAAAATATGAGTTCTCCTACAGTAGTGTATTTGGTAGGCCTACTGCTCTACAAACAGCTGTAAGTCTGCTGACGCACCAGCTGAATATAATACAGACACTCTAATCAAGCGTTACTAACTAGTTTTGCGGTTATTCTCACACATACATTAGCAGCAGACTCTCAGTTTTATTCTCCCACTTCTTTACTAGTGTACTGTGAGAGGCGTGCGTAGGAATTACATACACAGCGATATCTGCTTGTGAAGTATCTGAACGTGACCGCAGCTTAAGTGGGTATGAGAGACCATAATAGACTCCAGACCTTGCTCCGCCTCATTCTTGGATTAATTCCTTAAAGCAGAGGTTATAATTCTGTTTCAATCGCGACCTAGTTTGCCTTTTAGAGTAAGCTTTGTACCCTGCTATTCAATTTCGAATTACTATTTCACTTTTTTAAAATTTTAATGTTGCTTACAAATTAGTATATTTATGTCACTAAAATTTAGCAAATATCTAAGAAATTAAGTGCAGACTCCAAATAATATTGAAATGATAAAGCAAGTAATCTCCGTAAGGCCTCTTACAGGTCTAGAGTGTTCTGGGATATTCAGGCTACAAGATATCGAAAGAGTGGGCACATAGAAATGGTAATGTTGTCAGCGCTACGCATTTGCCGCCTTTAACTCTCCATCATGAAATTCATGACATATTCCTGGTTGTTCATTTCAGTTAGAGGCTGAGTCAACCCCAGGGCCATAGAGTGACCGGTAGCATTATGTCAATGAAAAATTCCAATGAAACGAGCAAGAATCGAAACCGCGCCCTTACGGCTTATAGCTCAGTGCTTCAACGAATTTATTTTAATAATTTAATAGTTGTTAGTACACATCCCCTAAACGAAAGTAAACAATTACAAGAGAGAGAAAGTGAAACAGTTGTATATTTCAAGCCTGTAGCTGTTGCAGTGCACCTGGACAGAGCAATAACTCTGAATCTTTTCAAAACCTAACCTCCTGTTATTCGAAAGGCTGCACCCCACGAAACGTTTTGGTGGCGGTTGGCCTCGAAGCTCAGTTTCTGATGACAATTGCTGGAAGATTTGTTTCGCGCAAGTAATCTGTATAAATTGTACTAACACTTTCAGAGCTTAGTTTTCTACAATTGGCTTTTTTTTTCTTCTTTGATCCAGACTGCACTCAGTGATTCTCTTTGTTCTTCAGCGTTTTAGTGCAGTACGTTGAACACCAGCACTGTTTGCCACGTCATCTGCTAAATCCCAGTGCCAGGGTCAAAGGGCTGACAACGAGCAACTTTGCATCACATCTCTCTGGCTGTAGCTGTCGAAGTTACTTTTATTGCTTCCAGACGTTTCATGTCATTTCGTGGCTCAGGAAATTCATCATTTTCTTCTTCCATAAACCAGGTTAAATCCCTGACACGAACATTATTCTTTTCTTCCAGTTTCCTTTTCCACTTGTGTCCTTTAGAAAGTGGTAAAGTCTCTTATTCCTATAGTAAAACCAACTAGATGCACCAATGTATCTATTTTTTTATTTTAGAAAGAAACTGTACATGTTTCGGATGGTCTTTCCTTCCACCATCAGGAGTTAGAGACTGTACATACACCAACTGGCATTTGTCAAACAGGTAATACTGTCTGCTTACTAACGGGTACCCGCTAGTAAGCAGACAGCACTATCTGTTTGACAGATGCCTGTTGCTGTATGTAGAGTCTCGAACTCCTGATGGTGGAAGGAAAGACCGTCCGAAAAATGTAGGGTGTCTTTCTAAAATAAATAAATTTGATACACTGGTGCATCTAGATGGTTTTACTGTAGGAATAATTTTACCATGCACGGCCCTATGAACGTCAAATTTGGTAAATTCTGTATTAACGCATTAATTAAAGTAACGCGACCCTGCATTGAAATATTCAAATTATGTCAGCAGATATTACTGAAATACGAGTTATTTATAATTTCAAATTGAAAGTCCACAAGTTTAGAGACAGGACATGTTTTTTTCACACAGAAAATTCTCTATATATCTGCCTGAAACCACAACATTTTGAAGGACCTTTCTTCTCGTAGCAGGCGCCTGACATTAGAATTGTAAAGCAAATAAGTGTAGTCCGAACAAATATGTGGGAACATACGGATAAAATTTAATGTTTGCCATCCCGAAGTGTTTAACACATACACACAACACAACAAATTGTAATATGTTATTTTATTATTTAGGGCAACATGTTTCGACTCTTATAGTGTCATCTTCAGGCCTTTCTAAGATACATATCCTTACTTAACAATGTTTAAAATGCATAGTGGGATCCCAACTGCTTACATTCTTGACATAACTATGTATAAATAAAAGTGACGTAAGATCTATTTTACAACTAGAATACTTTGGTTCTAAA
>Ga0123352_10011908_pt1 | contig 13725 bp, 4 predicted proteins | sample TergutLab28metaG_FD_89700 | JGI IMG/M metagenome (GOLD analysis project Ga0123352, IMG submission 89700) | Labiotermes labralis P1 segment gut microbial communities from Petit-Saut dam, French Guiana - Lab288 P1 | ecosystem: Host-associated > Arthropoda: Insects > Digestive system > Gut ...
ACGACGTGTCCAGTGGATAGACGGCGTGTCCAGTGGATAGACGGCGTGTCCAGTGGATGCAAAGTGTATGTCACCTTTTCAATGTAACTGTTTCGGTTTTAATTTAGACTTCTGTCACTATGTGAAAGGCCTGCCAGTACACATTCCCGATACTAACTCTGAGTAGTCGAACAAACAGCTCACTTCCGAAAACTTTTGTGTTTGTATTTCCTAATTCTAAAAAAAATATGTCTGAGAAAATGTGTGAATACTCGTGTGTCTGTTGAGTTTCTCTAAACCATATTTCATACATGGAGGTTCAAGACGCGATTTCATTCAAGGGCTTGACCTTCACATCGATTTTTGTTTTAATTTGTAAGATGTTTAAGCCTTGTAAGCAGTAGTGCCATCTTGCGGAAGTCATAAACCCTCCATTTCCGTGTAAAGTGGGGTGATTATTTCATCATAGGATGTGGGTGTGTATTAAGTCTGTATGTGCTTCATGAACCACTGTGAAATTCGGCTATTCATTTTGATGTTACTGACCTCCCTTCGCCCCCACCCCCCCCTGTCCCGCGTGGCGCAACCGCCTCCAATGGGCCAGGGCCGCCTCGTTGTAGAGGCTTCACGATCACACTCAGATATACCACACTCGGTAGGAAACCTCTGGACGAGTGATCAGCCCGACGCAGAGACCTCTGCGTGATAACACACAATAATCTCAAGAGGCAGACGTCCATGTCCCCAGCAGGATTCGAACCCGCAGACCCACGCCTTAGACCGCTTGGTCACTGGGACCGGCTTTGACGACTTTAACCCTTTAAACGCCGAGATAAATCCCATCTGCCAACTGCTAGCATTATTCGGAGATCACCATATTCTCCACATTAGCAGGTAAAGGGTTAATGTGCCTTGTGTACTGTGCGTAAAATAACGAATCACATTCATATCTATAGCATTTATTTAAAGTACACATTTCATCCACATGATACATAGGAAGATAGCACATTGTGTACTCCGTGACGCAACTCACAGACTTTCTCAAGGCTTTCTTCACTTTCAGAAAGTCGTACAGTTTTGACGGTACACACCATTGAGAAAAATATGGCCCCCGTCTATGGCGATTTTCACAAAAGTCACAAATGCTCAACAGGATTATGTGCAGAGCTCTGATACTGATTTCCACGCAAATCGGACAACAAATGTGGCAAGTATGGATACAAACTCATTTACGCCCCTGAGTAAAGTAATAGCTTGCACAACGCCGACTCTCACGAAACTGACCATCAGTCACTAAAAATTATGTAGACATCTTGGGTGCCGAGTTTTATGTGAGTCGAACGAGAAATATAGAAGATGCGTGCAAAATTTCGTTGACGCCCTGAAATACGGCGGGGCCTTCACTGCACCGGTTTTCGTGAAATCCATAACTTCTTAACGGCACTGGTGTAAATAACTGTATCGGATTGCACCCATATCGGTCAGTAATGTACCCGGGGTGCCGATAAGTCCTTAGCCGGACCAGGAAGGAAACAAGCTGCGCCTGTCAAAAGTGTGATGGGCAGTGGAATGGATTGATTTGGCTAGGGTAGGGAGAGGTGGTGGACTCCTGTGAATGTGGTAATGAACCTCCAAGTTCCATAATATACGGGGAATGTAGCTTGTTTCATTTCTGATCGGGCTAAGGACTTATCAGCACCCCTGTACAGTTTGACTGACATTGGGCCTAAAGGAATTTCTACGCCGAATTTTATGAAAATCTGACAAACAAAATAGTTTAGGTCAAATTTGAATGTTTTGCTGACCGTTTATCTCAGTATAATCTTAGTAATGAACCAACTTGATGCACAAAATCTTGTTTTATAATATGTTTATTATAAAACAAGATTTTGTGCATCAAGTTGGTTAATTACTAAGATTAGTCTAGGTCAGTCTGTCGCACGGACTTGTTCTTTGCGTATGGCGTAAGGCATTCTTTTTTTACTTCGTGAGGAATCCCAAAGACCTTAGTTCCTACCCCGCAGCAAAGAGCACACGTGTCTTTTACAAAGCCAGATCTGTGAAGCCTGTTTACCGTAAGAATCATCACACAACAGATAAATACGCTCTGTAAGTAAAATTCAGAATTGTTTAATGTTACGTCAAGTGGTAACGTTACTTACCATTGTACTTTGCAGGGCTAAATGTATAACCAGTTTTTGAATGAGTCACTTACTTCAAACGTCATTTTTTGTTGACAGCTGGTCGCATTAGAAACAGCTAGTACTGTGTCGCCAACAAATTGAGATGATAATGTTGGACATTTGCTTGTATTAGTTTATCCATTTCTCTGCCCGTCGAAACACCAGTTATTGAAAAACACCTGAAACATCCTTATTCTTTAAAACCTAAATCTGTTTTCTCCATCTAACACTTTCTGTATGTAACATGTATGTGAATTTCATATGCTATCAAATTGATTCTAATACCCAAACACAGGCAAGTGGCGACGCTCTGGGTTCTGGCCCAGTTCGTCCACTTCCAACTTCAGACACACAAGCGCCTCTCCCCACAGGATTACATGGATTTTCTCAGACGAGAGGGATGGAAAGACTCTCATACAGCGAATAAACGTCCAAACACAGGCCATTACTTGGTCGTACTCTAGAGTTACAACCAACAGTGGAAAATTTCTAGCCTACTCACTTGTCTTGAAAAGTCCCTTATACCTTACAGGAATTGAACTGACTGTCCCGCATATGTCTCTTAGCTTGAACTATTACAGACCCATGTATCCAATGTACAAGACTTACGACTAACATAGATGGCATTTTACAATATATATATAGGTTGCATTTGTGTATACGTTATATTTATTTGCTATCGCGATGATTTGATGTGACAGCCTTTATATTGTACCTTTACCACATGATTTTATTCTCTGGCAACCGATTTCATATTTACTTAGAAAACTTTTGTCACTTTCCTTTCGAAGGCAGACTCACTGTACTTGTGATATAAGAAGTTTAAACAAGAAATTGAAAACATAAACAGATTATGACAAGAACAACGACTTTCACCCTCGACACCTCAAAGCGAAACGGCTATTCAATGGCGTCTGTCATTTTCTCTCAGGTGAAGAATAAGATAGGTACAGTGTTACTGCTAGCATCATTGTCCTCTCAGACCCATTACAAGTGCTGTTTATGGGAAGCAAATGCCCTAAGTTTCATTATAAGTGTCACGTGTATCACCTTGCGATAGCATTATATTGTAACCTTTGGAAGTAACTCCTGGCGAAAATATCGTTCTCAGAATCGTCCGAATTGTCTCTTACCTGCTACAAAAATGCGCTTGCAATACTATAAGTACATTCTTGCTGAAACATCTCCCAGAATCATTAAATGATATTGTTATAACTGTCATTAAACTACAAACGTACTCACAGAAAAACTCTTAGCAAATATCGCCCTTAGAATCATTAGAAACAGTGTTTTATGACGACATTCCATTTCTCTGCCATTCAACTGGAGAGTGGATTGAGTTAACAAAATCCATGCTTTAGATACACCTGAACTTCGTAGCAGTATATGTGTTCCTTGTGGTCGAAATTGTGTACATTTTTTTTAAGATTAACAGTAAAATTTACAGGGATCTTGTAATTAGACTTAGGATTATAGCATTTACCATATTGCATACCTGAAATGAAACTACTTTACTAGGTTTAAACTGTGACAGTGGGCCAGTCCTATAAATAATGAAATACGCACTTCACTGTTTACAGGATTGGCCCTAAGTGAAAGTGAAAATGTAGTTATACATTACATGTGCCATATACACAGTACGAATCATACTAGGACTCCTTACAGTTTTGCATTTTGGCCTGCGGGACGAAGGGGAGGTTTTAAATCTGTCCTGGGCTCCCTGCGAGAGGGTGAGATTTTTACTTCTGCTAGGTGAGAATGTCATTTAAGTCTTCCTCAGCAACCCCTTCCTCCTCCTCCTCCTCCTCCTCCTCCTCCTACTACTACTACTACTAAAGGTAAATTGATCCCGTCACAGGCCCGGTGTGGTCCAGAGCGTGGGTACAGGTATAGCTCTACTCTTCCATGACCGCCTCACTAGAGGGGGTGAGTGGTCAGCAGCACGCCCTGGCCGCACTTTACCCCCAGGAAAGAACCGGTACCCATTGTACAGGAGGCTGGGTGTACTCCAGGGCCGGTCTGGACGGGCGGAAAATCTCGTCCCACCGGGATTCGATCCCGGACCGTCCAACCCGTAGCTCAGTCGCTATACCGACTGAGCTACCCGACCCATACTACTACTACTACTACCACCACCACCACCACCATCCGGTCCCAAAATACTGATTACGGTTTATCTCGACTTATATGTTAGAAGTAAGTTGTTTCTTTCTGCAATGACCCACTCGGAAGAGGGCACAGGCAGGCAAACCTTCTGGGCTGTGTACGTCACATGCTGAAGGAGCAAACGAAATTGAAATTAAAATGTCAGGCCTTTAAATGATCTGTGTGAAGTAGAAAAAAAAAGTTGGAATTGCATGCCGCTTTGGGTACGCTACATTGAGGCTGGCCATTGGTGACCTCAAAAGTCAGTCAGAGGCAATGCCCTAGCCGCTTTCGAGGAGTCTGACCTCGATTCTCACTTATACTGAGGAAATTCCTGGGAGTAGCTGAGGCCCTTGTTGCGAGGCTCAGACTACGGAGCGACCTCGAACGACTGGAGGCAACGTCCTAGCCTCGCTGGATGTGTCAGTTGACCTGGTTTCACCACGCTATCCTGCTCATGTTAGTGTAGAAATATCGCGGAGCCTGTGACGAAGACTAACAGCATTAAAAGCTCTCTTGGCCGAGTTCGCAGCATCAAGGTGAATGTCCGCGATATAGCGTGCACCCCCCCCCACCCCACCCAAATCTTCGTCATCGCTAATATTATCCTGCGTTGTCAGACCACCCTGACATTACTTCTACCATTCCACCATAAAGTGCACTATAATTTCCTTCTTCAGCACTCGAGCACTTAACAGTAAAACACCATATACGCAGTACTAAATAGTAGTTGTCTTAAAAGCTACTTATTTCGGCTATACGAGGCAAGGCAACCATCAGCAGATTTCACGTTTCCGAACTGTATAAAAAAGAATATATATATATCTGTGGCGATAAGATAGGTTCCCGTATATTGTCCGATATCAGAATTTAAAAAGGAAATCGTGTAGCTGTAACGCTAATTTTTATTATCTGACTTACATCTACAGCTGTGTGGCTTTCTTTTGCATACAGTTCTGAAACATGAAGCCTGATGATGGTTGCCTCGTACAGCCGAAACATGTAGCTTCTTAGGTTGCTACGGTGAAGTGTTGTGTGTAAACTGTTGTACTGTTACGTACTGTATTAACACAACGGGAATTACATTAAGATAACCAACGCTGGAATTATCAATATTGCCATGGGAGGCTCGGTTTAGTTCTCGCCCAGTGTAGTTTACCAACATTTTGTCTCGTAGTACTTAGTGGATGCCTTTAAATAAGTACGGGGTTGATACTTGGCACTAAACACGAACACCAGTTCGCAACTTACAATAAAATGAAATGAAGCCTGTTCCGTGATATTCACCTTGAAAAAACGTGAAATATTTTGTGAAGAATTTTGTGCAAAACATGCAATTTATTTGTACATTAGTAATGTGTTTTCGGTGCTTAGATCTTATAGTACCTGCCGTCAGCAACAGTTCGAACAAAATGGTTTTGGTGTAAAAGTTTTAAATAATTATCTTCTTGATGTGTGGGCCGGATAGTTCAGTCGGTATAGTGACTGACTACGGGCTGGACGGTCTGGGATCGAATTCCGATGGGGACGAGATTTTCCGCCCTCCAGACCGGCCCTGGGGCTCACCCAGCCTCCTGTAAAATGGATACCGGGTCTTTCCCGGGAGTAGAGGAGGCCGGGGCATCGGGCTGAACCCCCCACCCCATCTAGTGCCGAGGTCCTAGAAAGAGTAGAGCTATACCTCTACTCACCCTATCTTCTTGATGTTCCAATGCCGTGAACTAATGTCACAGCATTTCACATCAATCGAATTGTTGGTAACACTGACAGTGACACTGTACGTAGTTTCGAGTGCGTAACATTAATTGTGGTTAAATTAAGTACTGATTAAGATTTCGTAATGGTAAAGATAAAGCTGTCCTTGTGACGCTATGATTGCGTATGGTAGGTGTGAGATATAACTCCAGTTGTTCTTATTTCGGCACTAGATGCAGATGAGTGGTCACATTCACGCCCCGGGCACTTCACCTTCGGGGAAGATTCCCCGGTACACATTGATCAGGGGGTTTGGTGGGCTCCAGAGCCATTCTGAACGCTTGTTCAGAAGAGTTATATTTCTTGTTGTTGCCGGTAATCGAAATACGACTCCTCAGCTGTCCAGTCCCAAAAATTAGTCACCACACTAACAACATTACTCTAGTTACCTTGTGGAAGAAGACTGCAAAATTTTAGTTCGTGGCGCTAAAAAAAAAATCGGTTAATCTTTTCCGTAGAAAAAAGAAAGATTTAAAATGCTTACCAAAGTAGTATGAAACAATTTGAAGCTATTAGGATAATGTATGACGTGAAATTGTTTAGTTCTTTGTTCGTCACACATCATTCTGTAAATGAATGGGGAAGACCTGAGGAAACGAAACAAGAATTTCAAGCAAAATTTTTATTGATAAAACGATAACGATAATAATAATTCATTTGAAAGTGATTTTTTGATCATGAAGGAGGGAAACTACATAAGATTACTTAGAGGTGCAAAGTTTTATTGTGTCGTGACAAGTTACACCCCACAAGAGGAGGAGAATTAACCTGATTTAACTACCATATCCAGTCTTTGTAACATTCTGTTTTATGTTAACCAGATTTCACTTTGTTTCCAAATGTATAAGTGTTACCAGAAGTGGCACGAGATTTTGTTACCTGGCTCTCAGTCCGGAAGCGGAAGTGTTATTGCTGTCAATGAACCTCTGAGTTATAACACCGAATAAAATTTGACATGTCATTAGCCCAGTGACTTCTAAAAGGCTGGTTATGAGCGGAGCAGAACAAAGTTCGTGACTCCTTTGTAACTGGGAATTGTATTATTTTGCACGCGTGCTCATTTAAAGTAAGAGAACTCTGCCGACAGTAAATCGTGATTTCTGGTATAGATCAAAATGCGTGCAGTTCTTCTTTGCACTTTGACTTAAGGAAGTGACCTAGTAACCACCATCGTAAAATTTGAAATAATTATGGAGGTCGTACCGTGAGAATATTGACGTCTCTTGGAGAAACTCGATTTCGAATGAAGAGGGAAAGGAGAATGAAAGTCGTTGTGAAAGAGACTTAAGGAAAGGGTTAGGTTAAAAGTGAGAGTTTTGCAGTTACATATTGCAGATGGGCGGGTGGAGACGGACGGCCCAGTAACGATGTCCGGCCATTGTAGTCTCTCAGCCGGCATCGCTCAGCAGATTCTGCAATCTTCTTGTCGAGAAATGTGGAGGAGAGCTTTCTCCATCCAATTTCTATCAAGTAATTATGCGTTGTCCAAAAGAGACTGACTTTTTCACCGTGTAATTATTATTTTGACAAAACATGCCACAGTTATTAGGTAGAGTAACAGTGATCCATGACCCTTGTTCCCGATTTTTGACTGGTCAAAACTATTGGCAGGGGTTCTCAAACATTTTTGACCAAGATCCAAAATCGTAAATAACGCTGGCCTTGCAACCCAAACTGTGCCAGGATCTGCTCTGATCATCAGACTGTTTCAGCCCTCAAGTTGGCTTCATGATGGGAATTATATGACACTTGTTTTGCGACCCTGGATTTTGTAATTCCTTCTCCAGCCGTCTGAATCCTAGTGGCTGCTCTCTACACCATTCATCACCTGCGTTTAGGAGCTTTCTGTTACTGTAGCTCGAAAAGCTCAGACCCAGATGTTGGTCTGAGGAAACTACAATACGCTACAAGATTTCATTAGTCCAGTGAATGATAACTAATTTAAATGTAATTTTATATTTGTCAACATGCCACACCGTATTACATAAGTGTACTAATACCCTTTATGATTATGCCATAATTAATTATTAATACTTATGTTAGTTTAATGTATGAACTGGAAAGTTATTTACTAGTAAATCTGTTGCGACAGGGCCCTCGTCTTATGAAAAAAGAATTTAAGATATCTTACAGTGTAGGATATCTTATTGTTTGTCCTTAAGTGTCATGGCTGAAAGCTGTTAAATTAAGATAGCACGGAACTGAGTAATCAGGTTAAAGCGTCGTTCTCTTATCCATTACCACTAGACGTGTGCCTTTCTTTTCCATCAGGCAGTATGTGAAACTTCACGTGACGTTCCTCGCATCTTTATCCTGAAGTTCAACCTTCATGAGACACCAAAATATCCTAAACTTTTGCAATTTTTATCTTCTTCGTACAAAATGTTCCGAACTTCTGCCTTGACCGATAAGATAAGAGTACGTCACTGAAAGTGCAAAGACACGTTTTTTGCCAATTACTCTTATCCTCAGGGTAATAAAAACAGATAAGCGACGTGACACACGAAAATTGTTTTTGGTCTGTCATTGACATTAAGGTTTTTTTTTTGCCGCGTGCTCTTATCCTCAAGGTAAAAGAAGTTAAGCAAGGTGACGTATGAAAATTGCTTTTCGTCTGTTTTTTGACTTTAAGGTATTCCATTTCTTTTCTTGTGTCTTAGGAAGAGAAGCTTACGTGTATATTCGCTGTGGAAAGTATATTTACGAATAAAATATTCTTTACTCAACCCGAATAAATTAGGGCTGCAAAGGAACTCTTGTTTACAGGGGTTATCAAATCCAGTTGCCAAGTTAAGATACCAGCGATCTGTTGTTTATCGTTCGCCGTTAAACGCTATTTATAGTTAAACAGTAGGGAGAATTGTGGCAAAATATTTGTCTAGGGTTGGGGTATTTTAGCTGTTGGTATCCCTGTAACTCTTATACCTGTGAGTTGCTGCGGAATCAAGATAATGCCATGCGCTTGACGTGCAAGACATAAGGAGCGGAAAAAAAAACCTCATCGAAATTTTGGCCAGAAAACCAGTAGTGGAGAGACCACTTTCAGAATAACCAGACGTAGATGTATGGATTCTTTTTAGCGATACCTCTGCAGACCTGGACAGTTCCTGAGCGTTCCGGGAGTTTGAGGCTCCCAGATTTCAATACATGAAGGTAGTAAGGTTGTCAGCCCTACGCAACGGCCGCCTTTGCCCCCAGGAAATATTGCTGGTACTCATTGCTGTTAGAGGCTGAATCGACCCCGGAGCCACAGTTCGGCCAGAAGGATTATGTCAATGAAAATTTACAATGATACCATCGGGAATCGAAGCCGCGACTTTCCGGCTTGTAGCGCAGTGCCTCAACCGTGCAGGTGTATGGATAATGCTATATTAAAATTCATCTCAAGCAGTGCGTGATGACATGGGTTTGTTTCGTCTGGTTCAGGACAGGGACTGCTGGCACATTCTTGTGAAAAACGTAAAGACGGGAAAATTATGAGCCACTGTACGTCCTTCAAAAATGACAGTGTTTCGTGAAATTAGAGCATGGCTCTCGAGTGGTTAGTACTGCCAGCTATTATTGCCCTATTTTCCTCTTATCTTGTTTAGGTAACTGGTACATCCAACCTCATACCAAAGATCAGAGGGTACTCTTTCCCTGGGTGGTGAATCTGATATTAAAAGTTCCCACATTGTTTCCATTTAGCTGTACACCGTCCAGTCCCACTGATACGTAACCCGCAGAAATGAAGGAAATCATCACCTAGCGAATTGGTTAGTGCAGCAAGGCTTCTGATTTGCATTCGACAGGCAACCGGTTCGTACTCTGACCGGGACGGTCATCATTAGGTGTTTGTGTGGTTTTTCCTCGGACCTTCCATCCAGTGCCGGAACATTACTTCAGATTAGGCCACGACCACTTTCAAGTACCTTTCAATGCATCATTATCTAATCATATTGGCTGAATTACTGACTGACAGTTTCATAACACATAAATAAGGAAGTAGTATATTCGTATCACGTCGAATGACCTGTTGACGTGATTAATCATTTGACCAGTAGAACTCATTGGTATTCTTGACCTTTACTGCTGATACTTGCTGACAGATATACAGTAATCAGGCCTGGAATGGGATGTGCCGTGACGAACGTGAGAGGGCAATAATCTCATTTTCTGACCAGTTCAGACCTTATTACACAATGATTGATATAAGCCAACTTCGCTCGCTCCAGATTTCTGTCGATCGTGTGCTCGGGATCACCCGACGCAGTTTTGATACTGCGCAGGCGCACAGGTCCTGACCATTAAATGCCAAGTTTCCTGGGGTCAGTATAGAGGCAGGTCGTTGGCACGTACCGTGTAATAATGGGAGGAGGTTTCGTATGGGAAGGAGCACTTAAATCGCCAAGCGCCATCTTCTCATCTGCAGTATTTAATATTAGATGCTTTGGGTGGGGTGATAACTGCTTCGCTGTGGCATACAGCCTCTAACGGGCCCACTATCGCATATCAGAATGGTAGTTGAATGAGTATGGATCACTGATAGAATGACAGCTGACTGGGAAACGAAGTACTTGCAAAGAGAGCGACAGAGAGAGAGAGAGAGAGAGATACTTCTCCTGGTGCCAACTTGATACCCAATTAATCATACACAGAGCACGTCTGAGCATATTCTGTTTATTTTATATTCAGACCGCCCCACGTTTGTGCAAAACTTGTAAGGAACATTTAATTTATTTCCATCTCACTGCTACTACGTGTACATTTTGTCCGCACTCTTCTGTGTTATAGACCCTGAAGTTACCAGTGTCTTACTTTCGACGATTTCCTAAGGAACATCCATGTGAGAAACAAAGTCAGAGTCTCTGACTACTAATCATGAGGTCCCGGGTTCGATTCCCGGTTCTACCGTGCGAATTTTCCCTGAAGGGGAGGATTTCCGCGGTGACCATGGTCTGGGTAGGTTAGTAGAATTTAGGTTTAAGGGCCCTCCTGGCAATACAGTGATACCTCGGCTAACGAGTGACCCTGCTAACGGATTTTTCGGCTAACGAATATTTTTTTTCGCTGTTTTTCGGACTCGGCTAGCGAATTTGGATTCGGCTAACGAATGTCTTAGTGGGTGCGCGCGCTAACGTAAAGCAGCAAACATGAACGGTCGGGCCATTCCAGGAGTTTATCTTTTCCGTCGGTATGTGTGTTTCGGCTAACGAATGTGATTCCGGAAAGAATTATCTTCGTTAGCCGAGGTATCACCGTACATCCTCCTATATCACCACTCACATCATCGGGACAACGTAACTGCGCCTCATGGGCGTTCCAACCTCAGAAGTCGGTTACACTCCTGCCATGCCCAGGAGGGAGGATCACGAAGTCCACAAGGCATGTGGTGGCATTGGGGGGGGGGACTTATAGTGTGTGGGTCCATATTTCTAATCGACGGGCGTATCAGATCTTTTATATTAATGTAATTTCTGTACATTCCCTACATGGTGTTATGTAAAATAGGTCCATGACGATCTATGCTTGCTTAGTGCTTATTCATGTGACTAGAAAGTTAAATTATTGTTGATTTAGAAGGATAAGTTATTTGTAATTGTTGTCCGAACACAGTGAATGTTATACAGTTACTAAATCTGATATATTGACTAGGCTACGGGGTGGACGGTCCGGGTTTCGAATTCCGGTCGGGGTAAGAGCTTTGTCTCTTCTCCTAAACCTACAGACCGACTCTGGACCCCACCCAGCTTCCTGTTAAAGGCGTACCCGCGCTTCTTTCCCGAGGCAAAGCTTCTGGCGAGCGAAGTTGCCCACCCACCTTTCTGTATTGTCGCCGAGCTGTGCTGTGCCTCAACACGCCCCAATATGCCACCCTCGCCGTACGGACAGGGGCAACTTTACCTTTAACTGAATCTTAAATTCAACGAATTATCTTTTCTCTGTGACTATTTGTGACTCATTTATTTATTTGACCTAGGCGTAGATTGATGATATTAAAATGGATTTTCAAGGAGGAGGACAGGAGGGTCATGGACTGGATCGATCTGACTTGGGATAGGGACAGGTGGCGGGTTTTTGTGAACGGGGCAAGTAGCATTCCAGTTCCATAAAATGCAGGGAATTTCTTGACTAGCTAAGGACCTGGTAGCATTTCAAGAAAGACTCTGCTGTATGGAGTTTATTTATTTATTTATTTATTTACTCATATGATTTTAATTATACTCTTACTTCAGTGTTAAAACTTGTGTCGGGCAATCCGCAGAAATTACGTAGACATTTACTATTTGCAAATGAAGAAAGGCTTTTACCACGAAAAATTAAATCTCGGTGAAATGCACAAATTTTTTACATTTTGTGCCGAGTTCACTACGGAGGTGACTGCTTAGAATACTGCCTGCCTAATGTTGTGACCCCGTGCATTCTGGTTCAAATCTTCTGACGTTTCGGAGGAACGTACTGGCTCCATTTGGAGATAAAAGAGGCAGTAATTTTCTCCAAACGTTGGTTGAGTACTGCCAGACTACCTAGCGGCACATCGCAGAAGGTAAAGCAGGTAAAAGGCAAAGTGCACCCTTGTACAGGCACTGAGGCTCTGTACAGGCCGTACGGCCCATAGGGGGAGTAGAGGTATAGCTCTACTCTTTCTTGACCACGGCACTAAATGGGGGTGAGGGGTCAGCGTCAGTCCCCGGCCGCTATTTACCCCCGGGAAATACCCGGTACCCATGGTACAGGAGGCTGGGTGGGCCCCAGGGCCGGTCTGGAGAGGTGCGGAAAATCTTGCCCCACACCGGGATTCGATACCCGCACCGTCCAGCCCGTAGCCAGTCGCTATACCGACTGAGCTACCGGGCCCACGACATCACAGAAGGCACCACAGTTATTCTCAAAGGTATCAGGTGCTTTATTTCCTTTGCTTTCAACATGTCATACGGTTTCATGGTATAGGGCATAAATGTAATTTTATATACGCCCAGAATGCAAGTACGGCCTTCCCTACGCCGATTTCCACAAAAGTCACAAATGCTGAACAGGATTATATGCAGAGCTCTGATACCGAATTCCAACCAAACCGGATAATAAATTTGGAAAGCAAGAATAGAAATTCGTTTACGCCCGGTAGTGAAGTGCGACTTGCACTGCGCAGATTTTCATGAAAATCCGTGTCTCTGAATAAAGTTCTGTGGACATCTCTGCACAGACTTGGATGAAGAGTGTGGGAAGTGCGTGAGAAAATGTTATTCACGCCGCTGGGTAAGGTACGGTTTTCACCTCACATATTTTTACGAACTCGCACTTGCTGTGCAGCATTGCTATACCGAATTTCATCGAAATCGGTCAAGAAGTGTGGAAGGTATGTCTAAAAAATTTATTTACGCCCCACGTAAAAAAGGCAGTTACTTAGGCGATTTCCGCAAAACTCGCTGTTGCTGGCCAACTTCTTTTACAGAATTCCTGTAGCGAATATCACGAAAATGTTTCCGAATATTTTGTTGCTGTAGGTCACAGACGGACCGCCTCTGTGGTCTAGTGGTCAGAGTTTCTGGCTACAGATAAAAGAGGTCCCGGGTTCGATCCCCGGCGCTACCAGATTTTCTGAGTAATAGTGGGTCTGGAACGGGGTCCACTCAGCCTCGTGAGGTCAATTGAGGAGCTACTTGAATGAAAAAAGTAGCGGCTC
>Ga0123352_10011909_pt1 | contig 13725 bp, 4 predicted proteins | sample TergutLab28metaG_FD_89700 | JGI IMG/M metagenome (GOLD analysis project Ga0123352, IMG submission 89700) | Labiotermes labralis P1 segment gut microbial communities from Petit-Saut dam, French Guiana - Lab288 P1 | ecosystem: Host-associated > Arthropoda: Insects > Digestive system > Gut ...
AAAAATCCAACCAGATGCAACAGTATGCAGATATTTATTTATTGCAAAGTCACTCTACATGTTTCGGGTGTCACAGCACCCATCATCAGGAGTACTAAAAACTGTAACCGCAACCTCCGGTACTGGTCATGCTGTGCTGTACAGCTACTTCCTTTCCAACGTGGCCCGATCGGACCACGTTGGAAAGGAAGTAGCTGTACCAGTATTATGACCAGTACCGGAGGCTGCGTTTACAGTTTTTAGTACTCCTGATGATGGGTGCTGTGACACCCGAAACATGTAGAGTGACTTTGCAGTAAATAAATATCTGCATACTGTTGCATCTTGTTGGATTTTTATTAATATTGTTTTCAAGAGGGTTTGCTACGTAAACCCTGCATGATTATTCCAGCAGTTAATATGAATGAATAAATCCGAAGTCCAGTTTTGACAACTGTTTTGTTAATGAGTGCAATATAAAGTTTTCATAACTTAATTACATGAACTATGTCCGCATTTTCAGCTGAAATTATCCATTATTAAGTCAATTCCAGGTATTTCCTAAGTTCAGTTATTCTTAATGTAAGGCATCTCAGTATGAGGTTCACCATATGAAACGATAATGGATAATTTTAGCCGAAATTGTAGTCATTGTATATTCTTTGATGAATAAAACTTTATATTGTACTTACTAATATAACACCTGTGCAAAATGGATTTTACATTTATGTATTTGTATAAACATAGCGGTATCCATCAAGCACATACGAAGGTTGTAGTGGCTGACAATGTTTCAACTTACTACATCAAACCTTATATCCGAGAGTGATAGGGAACTTGACCGAGACTCCAACACAAGGAGAACAAGAAGTTTCATATAAAACAATGCTATTATTATGGCTTATGGACTGTCTTGAACGACCTTGGAATTATTTATACCACAAGTCTTAAAAATCTAAGAATATTTGATTATCTTACTTAACATTCTTACAATAAGTAACATCATTTAGGCAAACAGAGAGGACCATCAATCACAACAACAGTACTGACAATATTTTATTGTTGATCGTGCTACATGTTTCGATGTAAATTAAGGCCACCATCGGGTATCAGTTAAAGTATACAATAATAATAATAATAATAATAATAATAATAAAATTGTAATGCAGCCCAAACACATAGCACGATGGACAGTAAAATATTTTAATATCTCTGGATGTGATTCTCACACATCACAACAGGTTGTGAACCCCTGAAATTAAATAACGTTCATTTTTGCTTTGTTCTTTTGTTGAATAACAGTATCGGGTTTGGCAGCTGAGCGACAGACAGGAAGAATGGAATATAGGGACTTCCGTAATTTGTAATCGATTCTTTTTACATTTTTTGCATTTGTAAATGAAAAAATTAAAAATGTTCTGGAGAAATGCTTTTATTAGCAGAGACAAAAATGGAAACAGAATTATAGTGACCGAACGTGTAAGAAAGTGGATAATTTTACGTCAGGAGGTTGAGTCATATTTAGTGATTTTTAAATTTTTTTCGCTCTTCTTATTATTAGTGACAGCTGGATTCGAAACAAGAACGTTCTTTGTGCTGTTAAAGTACAGTACTCTAATGCAATCCGAAATACTAAAACCAGTCTCAGGAGCAGTGGAAATCTGCGTAAATCTCCCACCTGTGTGCAGTCACTTGAATACGGGCAGAAGCCAGCATCCCCAGCGGGCAGGCAGTAAACAGTACCCGTCACAACCCAGATATGTGGGCAACATTCTTTACCCGTGGAATTTTAATAAAGACCCTTGTGTAAGACTTTCTTCTTATTAACTACCTTCGTGCAAAAACAAGTTTTCCATGTCGTGTAGGCGACCTACTCAGTATGCATATTGTCTGGTCCAAACAAATGTTGGAACGTGTTTTTGTAATAAAACTGATGTACTCACTGTTTTTCATTTGAGAGTTAGCAATAAAATGTCACATTATTTTCAAACCAGGTACAACGTACCTGGTTTGGCAAAATTTTGTCTAAAATTGAAACATTGAATGGATTAAAATAACTTGAAAATTAAGAAATCGTTAGTTTATTGATTTTACGATCGATACAACACCATACTTGAACATGTATTCATTTATTTATCGCGTTCACTACGACATGTTTCGACCAGTAATTGCAGCCATCTTCGGGTACAGCTATAAAAGGGAAGAATTGAGAAAGATGTCTCTCGTTGACAATTAAAATACACGTTTATAATATTATTATTATACCAAATGATGGAATAATAAAGTATACATCAATATAATTGTTAAAATAGACAAGTTGCAGTGTACTGATAACGTATAAAATATTAGTAGTAGTAACATTACGTAACCGTCTTTCAACCAGAGTAATACGCATCTTGTATATCTGTAAACATTATCTCTTGTTAAATTTGTGTCTACAATTAACTACATTGCTTGCGTTAAAATGAAAATTAACTTACTGTTTTATAAGTTATTGTTATTTGTCGTGATATAGTCATTGTTAGATGTATCATATTTAATTATCAGACGGTAATACATATCGGAGTAAATGTGTTGTGTTGCTATATCTAAGTATAAAATAAATTACCCCACACTTTTGAAACAAGTAGACTCTCTATATACTGCCAGGTTTAACGATTAGAAGTTCTAAATCCTAGTCACAGAATATGCGTACGTCTGTGATGTGTATGGATCTCGAAACACACGCCGTTTTCTCTCTCCGCTGCTTTAAATTATTGATTTTATAACAGTGGCGGAATGTGTCTACTGAGCGGTACGAACCGAATAGTTAAATATGAATGTAAAGCTATCCCTGTACGGACATATTCAGGTCCAAAGGAATTCAGAAATTTGAGGATCCCAGATTTAAAAAAACCGGCACATGAAGGTGGTAAAGTTGTCAGCCCTGCTCACCGGCCGCTTTTACCCACCAGTAAATATTCCTGGTACTCATTTCTGTTAGAGGCTGTGTCGACCCCAGGGCCACAGTGCTAACCGGAAGAAGAAGTCAATGAAAAATTCCAGTAACGCTATAGGGACTCAAACCCGCGAACCCCCCCCCCCCGTCTTGTAGCGCAATGCCTCAGTTAAATATAAATATGGGTGATTTTCGTCTTATAAAGGCCTTGACATGGCTTAAGTGCATAGACTCAGGCCTCTTACCTCGAAGCTCCATATTCGCAGCTTCGCAGGTGGCAAAGGAACGTTCGTACAGTTTTACTCCACGTGCTCGTAGCTCGGTCTTCCCTGTCAGTGCCGTCAAACTATTGTCCCTAATCATCTTCGTCCTAATACTATCAATATCAGAAGGCAAGCGGATGAAACCTGGAAACCTTCAAAAAATAAAATGCCCTTTGGGATGTCGGGGAGCATTGGACGGAAATATAATGCCACATTTTTTCGTCCTCTTTAAATGTTTAGTTTTAGAATTAAGTATTTGTGTTCATGGACGCTTACTGCATTTGGAATCCCTAATTAACTAGCGCTGTAGTTACAGCTCAGAACTAGAGCTTACGTTTATGGTAGCTGTAAATATTTACGGGCTCTTCCACATAATAAACCGTCCAAACTCATCTCACTGATAAATGAACCTATTTAAACCGTTCGAGAGTTTAGATAGTTTATCAGTAAATATTAATTTTGAAACCCATATAGTTAGTACTGGATTTCTCATTGTAATCTGATTATTTATGGAAAAACGATTAAGCTCGTATCTGATAACATAAATGATGTAGTCATGGAGTAATTAGAAACAATTTAAAAAATTGGAGACGGAAAATTAACTTGAAACAGATCACGCTGCCGTTTTCCTGTCGCACAATTCCTTTGTAGGTTTGGGTAAATGAACTTTGAACTCGAAAGTCTCCTTTACAGCAAAGTCCCCAATTTTTAATCCGTTCTCCAAAATAGGCTTCTTTGCTGGATCACCAATTTTATTGACCCTTCAATGACGTTGAGTTTTACGTAATAGTTTAACTGCTGGTCAAGAAGGAGGGACTTTTAATTTCTGCGGCCTTGACTGTGTTTATGACCGCACGGTGCATGTGAACAGAACGGTGCATGTGAACAGTAACGGTGCATATGAACAGTAACGGTGCACCGAAGCCGGCGGCATGTGAACAGTAACGGTGCACTGAAGCCGGCGGCATGTGAACAGTAACGGTGCACGGAAGCCGGCGGTATGTGAACAGTTAAAGGTCCGAACGGTGCGCCGATGCGGACATTGGAGATTTGAAAGGGGATAAGAAATTGTAGCGCTACCGCAAAATGAAATCTAAGCCACTTGTAAACAAATATTATTTTTATTTTAAATGATCGTTTGGTTTCGATATTATGTCGAAAAAGTTTTTATTTAAGATTTTTTAAAAGGTGAAATAATGTCCTTGAGTGTATTTTTTTGGTATTTTTAAAAGTTTTATGTATCTGGTCAATACACGAAACATGGAACATAAAAAGCCATTTTTCCTTGCGTTTTGTATTTTCGAAAGCATAATTTGTGTCACCGAATAATTGCACAAGTGACCACCGAAATATAAATTAAACTTCGTGTATAATCCTAATTCTACAAGCAGTCCGACAGATTTCGAACCCATTGATTCAGTTTCAAATATTCGCATGTTCTACATATAGAAATGTAGGTCTGAATCTCACTATGCTTGGTATACGTGCAGTCCTTTAAATGATTCTATGAAATCGAAGCATGTCGGAATAGCTGTAGTGATTTTATAATAGGTGGGGTTTGTATTTGATGATTACATAAACAGAACTGTGTACTATAAAACTCAATGGGTAAACTGGGCCCCAATTCTCACGTTATTCCAAAGACACAGTACAGCAGTCTGGTGTATTACGAATCATGTTCCAGTGCCATGTGGAGTGGTTTGCATTTTTGCCTGCGGACATCAGCTGTAGTCGGATTACAGTAGATTATAATCCAATTTACATGCTCTGACGACTAGGACGTTAGCTCGTTCGAGTTGCGCTGTCTGCCTATACATCTGTGAAACGTGACAGGGGAAGTTTGAAAACACAGGTAGCATACCTCTGAAGAGTTTTCGCGACGGTTTTAAGTACTTGTTCTGAACACCTCGGTTCATTACATTCAGATCTTTCAGAAGACAAAATCAAATCTCGTTCAGTTTGTATAGAATCAACTGAAAAGTTTTTTAGTGTACTGGACTCGTGGTTCTGGTCTGCCTGCTTGTATATTCGGCAGTATGAAGTCTGATTATTAACAAAGGATTGCGTGAAGCTCCTTTATCGTGTTTGTTGTTCCGGCTGGAATATCAGCTATATTAGGGAAGTTTCCGGGAGGTCACTGAGTTCCTCCAGATAAGTTTCGGGACAGTATCTAAGATCAGGCTACTGTCGCTTCCTTCCATATCTTCTCCAGTTCATTAATCACCAGCATCTTATGTTATGATGCTTATAGTCTGAACTTCTGAGTGAGAACGTCGCTAGTTCAACTAAAAATGAATAAATGTAAACACAGTGTATGAAATAGTTATTAGTACCAAGGAAATACATACACTTTTTCAAAGAAGCCAAGCGGATTTTTATGCTTAGAGTCCGACTTAGTACTGAAAAAAGATGGTAGTTTTCCCCAATTTATTTACCAGTGATCCAAATTAACACAAAGTTCCTTTCGCCTCATTATTCCCCACCCTGCGCCTGCAGTGTTCAACCCTTCGTAAGATTTGGATTTACCTCCTGGCTGGCTTGTTGAAGGAGTTTTGTTAATGAAGCTAATGTGTAATCAAGTTTCTTCTTCCGAACAGGCGAGGAATTTCTTGAACGTCTTCCGAGAGTGAAACTTCTACGTTGAGTTAATTTGGTTTAGTTCGTTATGAAGATGAAAATGCACAAAACGTGATTTTGGTGTTATGTTATGTGGGTATGAAACTGTCTCTTGCGTTAAAGGAAAAACATAAACTTAATGTGTTCGAGAACAGGGTGTTGAGGGAGATATCTGGACCTAAGTGGAAGTGATAGTTTGCAGAACACTGAAAAATGATTAGTACTCCCAAAGTATTTATGAGGGCGAAGGAAGATGGGGTTGACGAGAACGTGTTGTACCGAAGCGATAGAAGAGAAATAAATGTAGGATATTGAATTTTGAAAGCTAAAGGAAAGAGAAAACGTGGAGGATCATCTAAGAGTAGGTGGAATAGTTGTGTTAAAATGGATCTTGAATATCACTGGAGCGCTTAGACCGGGTGCCTGTAATTTACGGCAGAGCATTTGGCGGGTTCTTGGGAAGACGGTAACGAACAGTCAAGTTACATAAAGTGCCGCGAAATGTTTGATAGATTCTTAGGAAAGACTGTGCTGCATGGAGTTCGTGCGTCGCCTAGTAAGTCATTGAGCAATGGCGTTACGTGATCGTAGTCACCTCCTGTTGCGTTTTGCAAGTCGAATCCCAGGAACATGTGACCACATTTTACCTTTCGGTGTGATGTCAGCATCGAACAAGGTGCCACTTGAAATCAGTCGCATGTTGTGTATGTGTGTATGTGTGTGTTCCTGCCTACAAGTGCTGTCTGCTTCGTCCTTCGTTGGGAATTCGTAGACTTCATTTCATATACTATTACGTATTGCCGGGATATTCTTAGGCAGTTTTGAAAACCCGTTACAAATCCGAACCAGTTCTGTGACGATGGCTGTTGTGTGTAGAGTTCAGAGAAGAAAATGTTGGATTCCTGGAAACGGAGGTAAGCTGTTTGTTTGTTTGTTTGTTTGCTTCTGCACTTAGCATCTCCGTTAAGTTCTTTAAAACTTTTTTTTTCTAAACTTTACCAGTCAAACAGCATTAGGTCTTTAAATTAAAGTCTTATTGCCGTGTCTGACTTTATCTTTGGTATAAACATGTTCGTGAGCAGCTTATTCCAAATTCATGTTCCTTACGTTATACCTTTACAATAAGACGTTATATCGTCACACATACGTGCCAACAAAACAGGCAATATCAGTACTTCTCTGCTCTTATATTCTAATTGAATCGCAAAGGAGGAAAGAAACAATTTCCTACTGAACAATAACTCGTATTTAATTTTAGTAATTGACTAACTTGCTGCACAAATTCTTGTTTCATATTAAGTGTATTATATTCCTCTACATGTTTCGAGCACATAGTGCTCGAAACATGTAGAGGAATGTAATAAACGTATTATGAAACAAGGATTTGTGCATTAAGTTGGTCAATTACTGAGATTATACTGAGATGAACGGTCAGCGAAACGTCAAAACGTATTTAATTTATTACATCCCCCTAATCTCAAAACGAGCCATGTTATGGGAGGTTCAGGTCTTCCTGTAATAACTCATTTACCCTTATACGTAGGATTTTCTTGTTAATCTGTTTATAACATCTCTAAAGATTGTTTCGATGTCTTCTTCTCTTTGAGCTAAGAGCTTAAATTAAAAATCCATCAATTTTTTGCGTCGGTGTGAGCGCGTGCTTACAAACCCTGTAAGATATTTCGAATTTCACACAATATTTATGCTATGATCCTGCATGAAATATGTCCTTGACCCAGAGACCCTACAAATGTCGAAGTAAACAATTCGGGTTATTGCTTGTATGGCCTCTCTGCATTCTCCCCTTACGCTGCTTACCGGCTTCCCCACTTTACGGTCAGCACAAGCGGTAGAGTAGCTTGCTTTACGGAGAGGCAGGTACTTCTAGCTGCATATTTCACGGTTTTGGCCGAATATGTGTATGTTGTTTGGGTCCAATTGCACGTGAAGCATTTTGAACAGAAATGCACTGCTTGTACTTGATCATGAAAGAGACTCCGTTCCAAATGTGTTAATAATTGGTGAGCCACTGAAAGGCTGTGCGCAGTGTTTTGTATGCAAGCTTTGGGCTAAGAATAGATCAGCCCTGCTGAATAATGTATTCAAGAGCAAGCAGAAACCCATTCGGATGACAGAAGCCGCCTCTCTTAAGCACAGTTGTTTCTGTGCAACTATCCGGGCTTGAAGAAGCATCTTTTATGTGGTATTTCACCCTACGGTTCCAAAACCTAGATGTTACTATTGAGCGATTTGTATAAGTGTTCCGCAATTTCGAATTCGCGGGTTCAGTTCCCAGTCTGCAGGACAGCTATGTAGATAGAGGCTTTCCTTAGTTTCCCCAGTTATTTCAGGGAAATGGCTGCGTGGGACTCTAGTTGAAATTAGTTAGTTTCCGTTTATTTCATACACTAAATTTGTGTAGAAAAGGAAGGCGGATCTGTGTGACCTTTGAGCTCGCGAACAAGTCGTTAAGTGAAATGAGATGCAATGAATATTGCTGTCACTCGGCCTTGCTGCCTGACATTTCGTGTTATTTCGCTAGCTTTAAAACGTCATAGAACTACTTAAGCAAATGTGACAGATGGGCTCAATATTCATCGTGAAGACCTTGTTTCCACAAAAACAGTCCGACGAATGCTTCACAAATCCAAAACCCATGGCAGAGCTGCAATTACTAAACCTCTGATTACTGACAACAATGCTAAAGACGAAGATGTTGTGGTGATCGTAGAACCTGGACGTCTGAAGACTGGAATTGTGTAACGTGGTCAAATGAGTTGTCCTTCGCGCTATCCTCAAGGTAAGGTCAGGTCTGTGCTTGGAGAACGCCCAAGAAAGCCTGTAATCCTGAATGGCTGGTTTCAACTGTGAAACATGGAGGTGTATCTGTGATGATCTGGGCAGCAATATCATCGTCCTCTGCTGGCCCTGTAATTACTCTGAATGATCAAATTACTGCCATTGACTACGTGGACATTTTACGTAACCAGGTGCAACCTATTGTCCAGATATTGTTTCCAAATAATGATGCAGTTTTTCAAGATATTTCGCCCATACGGCCAGCCAGAAGTGTCCAGTCTTGGTTTTACAAGCTACATGCTTCTCATGTAGCCCTCCCAACTTAAATTTAGTAGTAACCAAATTCATATTTTTATACATGTAAAATAACCACTGCCACCGGGTAACAACCCAATTGCAGTAAATAAATATTATTATTTATGTGCACTTCAACATCTTCCCTGGTCAGCACAATGGCCAGACTTAAATAACATCGAACCACTATGTACAGTTTTAGAGAGCAGCGTGAGAAGCACATTCCCTGCTGCATCATCTATCACGCAACCAGATGTTCTCCATGAAGGGTGGTGCAGCATCCCACTACAGACTATTCAGAATTTATATGAGTCTTTTCCAAGAAAGATACAAGCTTTATTACAGGCAAATGGTGGCCAAACTCCGTTTTAATAAAGAAATGTTCATCTTTACAATTGTTTCCATTATTTTGTCCTTCCCTTCTATGTGAACAGGCCAATGATGCCGTGATACGGATAAATCTGACGTCAACATTTGCACGTTAATCTGTCCAAGGAATGGTATCAGATTTTAAAGATTTTCTTGGTGTTTCTGAACCATATCTCTAAGCAAGTCAAGCCAGGCTGTAATTTCTCTGACATTTGGGACTATCCCAGTTAGAATCTCGGTCAGCACACAAATGATCGGGGATAAAATGTTTTAGAGCGACGGCCTTCACATTGAATAAGATACCAAATTCGTGCCGACATTCATAATCATCATGGAACTACGAACACATTGAGACTAGATTGGCACCAAATCGTAAGTCAGAAAGCACAATGTATATTTCCCGTGTGAATTTAGATCTTACACATTTCATGTTCTAAAAAGTCAAATAGTTTACATCGTCATACATATTTTGTCTAGTTGAATAAAGAGAGACCAACTTGATGTCACTTGCTTTTTTATTTCATTATATAATGCTCAGCATGTTTCGAATGCTCACGATGCACGGTCACAGAAACCTAAAGCTTAATATATCATCCTCAGGAGCTTGAGACTTATTTGTTGAGTTATTTCATGGGTTTTATTGCTCTGGTTCGATGCGTGTTGGTGTTACGTTGTGGTTTGGCTGGGTTGGTGTGGTGTCCGGATGCAGGCTGAAGCCTGTATCCGGATACCCTAATTTTGATCATAATATTTCTGAGTACATTCCGTGCAATAAGATGTGTTTCTTATTATAACGCCAACAGTTTGCACCTACTCAGTTCATAAACAGTACTGTCCCCTCTCCTACATGTTTCGGCAGTCAACCGCAATTCGCATGGAACAACACAAATGTTTAAAACCTAATGTAGCCAGTTACACACATACTAATAAAATATGGCATGGTCATCGCCGCTCTTTATGCCTGTAAAATACATCAGCTTATTGCATGTGTGATTAAAATTCTACATTTTAATAGTTTTGTGGGTAACTGAGTCCTGTTAACATTTGGTACATTATTTGTGTAATTTTAATCTTGTAAATAAAACGAACTCGGGGCACAATTTATTCCATATATATTTCGTCAAACTCTACATGTTTCGGGCGTCTTTAGGCCCATCATCAGGAGGAACAACTGTGTTTGTTCGACATTTGGTACTTGTTACTCTGTATAGCTGACACTCTGGTATGCGCTGTGCATCTGCACCCTGCATACCAGACAGAAGAATAAACTGTGCACCAAGTTGGTTTTATTTACAAGATCATATAGAGATGCACGGTCAACAAAACATAAAAAAAATTGTGTAACCTTAATTTACTACACACGTGGAAAATTAAGATGGCCATCGCCTGCTGAAACATGTCGAAAAGGGGCCTGTATTGTTAGATCTGTATGTACTTTTTATGTGAAAAATCTTGTTTGTATAATATGAAAGTTTTGACTTAAAGTTGGAAGGTGCGTTTAACTTCTACGGTCACTCTTAAAACTAACACATTTCCCTCCTATTTTTCTACGTGACGGTGCATGTTCAGTTTATGAGAAATGTGTAATGCGGAACAGCCTAGCCTATAATTTGCAGATGTAATTGTTGAGGTCGTTTTCTGTTGTTAAAAATGTCAATGTGACACTTTTGCAAATTTGGACTAATTTTACTTCCATATGAATGACCAATGATGAAGATGAAATGAAATCAGAGAGTGTAAAATAACAATTTCCTGCCGTATCTTTTTCCGAAAGAGCGACGGAGTGTATATGCCAATTTGTTTTAACAGCGACTGACATTTATCTCGAGCTTCACGCGTGTGTAAGTATTGTGAATGGTAGGATCAGGCACACAACAAGGAGAGCCGTTTCTTCACTCCGATGGATGTGAACTTAACTGTGACAATACCAGTAAAGGTAAAGCAGTCCCGTTACAGACCTGGAGTGGCTCAGAGGGTTCCGGGAAATTTTGTGTTCCCAGATTTCATGACAACGGCACAGGATGGTGGTAAGGTTGTCAGCCTTACGCACCTGCCGCCTTTACCCCAGGAGCATTTGCAGGAAATCCTGGTACTCATTTCTGTTAGAGGCTGAGTCAACCCTAGGACCATATTGCGATCGGTAGGATTTTATGAGACAATGCCAATACTGACACAAAACAAGGACGACGTCAACAACAAAAACAACTACAACATGAGATTTTGGTAGTGTAAACGAAACGATTTTGACAGTTGGATACATTTGTTATAGTACTCTTGGTTCCATCAGCCACAATAATCCCTCGTCTTATTCTTTGTCAAATTTTGACAAAATCTGGCTTAAAATAATATATTACACATGATGCTGACAAGACTGGCCTAAAAAATGTAATCTCGTAGCAAGTGTTAAGCTGGGCTTCAAATTTCCGCAATTTTTAAAATAGATAATTTAAATGTCATAATGTTTTCAATGAAGGCAATCAATATTTAAGATCAGTAATTTACAACAAAATTAATAATTCTGTATGCAAATTTAATTTATAAACTCTAAATTTGTAAATATGAGTACAGTCAATAATGAAGTCACGAGAAGAACAGATAAATATTGAAATTTGACCTCCAAGACTTACTATGCTAAACGCCTCCCGTATGTGTTCTTTGTGCGGCTTTATGCTTCGTAAAATTTTAGACGTTTATTTGCTGACGCTGACGACGTCTCACTACAAGGTTAAATTTATTCAAATGAATTACATTAAGATAAGTGGATTGCTTTCTGTTTAGTTTGCAAAATTTGTACCTTACCTAACCAAATTTGTTCGGAAATTAACAGGTATATACTATGCGACAAATACCAATTGTTTACTTTATTAAGTAGGTAAACATCAAATCTCTATCCTTGTAAATTTTGATTCACGTTTACCCAACTTGAAATTAGTAAGGAAATATGTGTTATGGGATTTTATTTGTCATATTTTTATTTAATTAGTATACCAACTGATGCACATATATAAAAGTTTCACAATAAAACACTAAAATTGCTCAGTAACTTTTTAATTATGACTTTAGCAAGGAAAGTATAGCTGTCTGAGGATGATCTTAGGATCGAAACATGTCGGAGCAATTTTAGTGTTTTAATGTAAAACTTTTATATATGTGCATCAGTTGGTATACTAATTAAATAACTCGACGATATGCACGGTGCAACAATAATGATTTATTTGTCATATTTACTCGATATTATTCAGTGACTCATCGTATGAGCATGTCAGAGGTCATCCAAGTAGAACGACCGTACAGATTTCCGGACCGATGTGTTGTGTATGTTTCTGAACCCTTCCGTGCGTACTACACACCCCTACAAGGCAGGTTCCTTCCTTTAAACCTAAAGAAGTAAGTAGTAATGTATAACCGAAAAGTGGCTGCGTTTATGCCCTCTTTTAGTGTACGACCATCCTGCAAGTCCGTAGATGTTTGACTATAGGTCGGTTACCTCGTCAGCTAGATGATCAGACCTGCTGTTATGGCAAGAGTTTGCGAGACTTTTTATTGATTCTCTTTCCATAATAGTTCTTCCATCCAGCCAATGGGAAGAGTTCTCTTCCTGTTAAATCTTCAGAAGTTTTCTTACGATCTTCGGCAGCAGAATGGGTGAGGAGGCCATGTCTCTGTTACAAGAACTTCGCTTGTAGCTAGTGGGATAGGATTGAAAGGACAGTTCATTTCATACTGTTTCACTAGTGTACAGGCTAAGCAGAAATACTTAGGGTACAGGGCAAAACAGTCGTCAGAATTTGAGTTTATTTTGCATATCGCGCTAGAAACACGTAAAAGGAAATCATGCCTAAGATAGGGCCTTAAGATTCCTTACACTGTATCAAGAGGTTAATTTTCTAGATGCTTGACAATTCTGAGATGGCATCAAGGAAGCTCTAACCGTCAATAACAACTTAATTTTTATCGGTTTTTACTGCTCACACTATATTCCGGCTTTTAAAAAAACCATTATCAGGCAATTAAAATTATACAAGAAGAAAGACAATTTAAATAAAACCCATAAAAATTATACTGGTCCAAATACCTTGGATCTCAAGTTTACAAAGTTGGAGTTGTACAAACCGAAACTAGATAAAAGCAAGATTGCGTATTATTATATTAAAGTGCAATGAACGCGTGTTGTGTCAAAGTAAAAAAATTGTTTTCCAGTACCCCGTGAGTGAAATGGATGTTCTTGCAAATAAATAAGCCTCATAGGGTACAATGCGCAAACAGAATATCAGTAAGATCCACTGTGTAAACTATAACAAAATGTTTAATTAATAAACCAACAAATGCACATATATTCAATTAATGATCTAAAATTCACATTAAAACACTTAAAACGCTCCTACATGTTTAGATCATACGATCATCCTCAGGGAGCATACATTGTTCCTTGCTAAAATTATAGCTTAAAACCACTCAGCGATTTAC
>Ga0123352_10011910_pt1 | contig 13721 bp, 6 predicted proteins | sample TergutLab28metaG_FD_89700 | JGI IMG/M metagenome (GOLD analysis project Ga0123352, IMG submission 89700) | Labiotermes labralis P1 segment gut microbial communities from Petit-Saut dam, French Guiana - Lab288 P1 | ecosystem: Host-associated > Arthropoda: Insects > Digestive system > Gut ...
TGTTCCGGTGTTTAATTAATTCATCCAACTCCTTATTTGTTTTAATTCTCCAAATACCGTTGGCTTCCTTAGTTGGCCCAAATATTTTCCTTAATATTTTCCTCTCAAACACAGAGAGTTTTTTGTATAATACTTTCTTTGAGGACCCATGTTTCACAGCCACAAACTGCAATTGGTCTAATTACTGACCAATATAACTTATGACTATGACGCTACTACGAATTCTACGTCACTACAAAGTTACAGTAAAGAATGGGTTCAAACTTTGTTCGCCATAATAAATTTCCTGGATCCGCAAGAGTCAAAGGATTCACGGACGAGATGAGCGACTATCAACTTCTCAACGAGGACTTTACTGAAAGCTGTTAAATTGGTGGTTGTAAATCTAACTTAGCCAGTGTGGCCTCTTTTGAAGCGTCTGCCTTAGAGAATGGAAAGATCTAACACAGTTCTCGTGTCTGTAGTAATCTCAATATGGAAATGTAAACGTCTCCCGGTATTCAAGCAGTATTTAATGGGAATGGTGTTACTGGAATATTTATCTCAGTATTTAACCAACTTGATGCACAAAATTTGTTTCACAATAAATTTTATTTCATGCCTGTACATGTTTCGAGCACATGTGCTCGAAACATGTACAGGCATGAAATAAAACTTATTGTGAAACAAATTTTGTGCATCAAGTTGGTTAAATACTGAGATAAATATATTGAGATGCACGGCCAGCAAAACGTCAAAAAAAAGTGTTAATGGAAGTTATACCACTTTTGCAGCCGGCTACAGATCAGGGCTACCAAACGCAAGACTCGTGTTCCGTGAATTGCCGAGGAGTTATTTAGAACGCTTTGAAGAAAATGGAGCAATACCGATTTGTAAATTCTCACGCATAATAAACACAGAGTTTTGTAATGTTAAAATAAACAACAGTTGAAAGGTATGGCAAAGAGGTAAAATAAACACTTTCGGACACCTTTACACACACCTTTCTCCTAATTACTGTAGGGGTTCATTATTTCGGAAATAAGTTTGGAGATGAGAACTAAACAATGTCTAGTTTGGTGATGTGAGGTGAAATTGAACGATAGGCAATTTAACTGGGCTAAGCCAAATGAATGATTAGTGAGGTGCAGATGAGAGGAAGTGAAGTGTCGATAAATGTAATGAAGTGTAGTTGGATGAAGTGTGGTGAAGTGTAGCGAAGTGTTGCAGAATAGTGATGGATTTAGTAATAAGGTGTCCAACACTATTACAAGACATATAGACAATATAAAGTTGCTGCTTATAAGTATTTTACTAATATCACATTCTTTCTAATTCTTTAGGTTCTATTTTTTTTATCAATGCATATATGTTTATATTCCTGTTTAATACTATAATTTATGTATTTATATTGTTATGTCTATGTATTCTTATTGTATGTTTATGTATCTTCATCTTGCCAGCTGGCACTCTTCGGCTGCCGTGACTGAGGTTTTTCCGTGCTTTTTCTTCAGTTGTACGGCAAATGCCAGGGTAAAACCCGCAAAGACGGGGCACGACCCGCACTCTCCCAAATTTTTGTTGTTGTTCTTTGTATTGTTTGTTTTGTGTCGTTCTGTGTACTGTTTGTGTGTAAATGTGTACTGTACTACTGCCACCGGGTGGCTACCCAACGGCAGTTAACAAATATATATCATATCATATACCATATCACATCACATCATACATCATGTCATGTCATATCGTATCATATATATCATACCATATCATATCATACTATATCATATATCATATCATATCACTTATTTGTCCATGCGAAAGGCGATCCAGCCCCTCACAATTCACCATGTACTACGTGTCATTAAGCTTCGCCAACACAATCGCAAAACGTATGGAATACAATGCCAAAAACGAAAATACAAATTCAAATGCAAACACGAATATTTGTAAGCATTTCTGTAATCTGTAGACCTGTTCAGAAATTGTCGAACGTTGATAAGATGTCCAGCTTTTCTTTTGAACTGGAAGTTAATCGAGAATTATTCCGGTTTGAGCTCAACTGCGGTTATCCCTGCACGGGAACTCGGGAAAATATAATTCATACTAAACGACTAATAATGCCTTACAGGTAAGGGGCAGGCTTCATACTCTGGAGATTTATCCTCGAGGGAAGGACTCCCCCAGTACGCCGCAGAGCCTGTCTGGACGAGGCGGCTGAGACAAATATCGCGCGCCTGACAGGAATAGACAATCCACGTCAGTACTCCAGCGCGCGCAACATCACGATGAATTCATAGGTTCAACTCGTCTAATACCAGTGCCTAACAATGGACGTGATCATAAGCAATCTCCAGTTATCTCATTCACGTCACTAAAACTCATCTTGCCACAATTTCATTTTAATCTTTCCTCCAGATAAGATTAACATGATATTTGATAAAGTTTTTCCTACAAGAATTCCGCAAGCATAATTAGATCGTCACCTTTCTATCCATGTCATGCCAACATAACCTTCTACTATTTCCGTGTTTGTAGAGAAATACGACTTTTATATCATTTCCAGTACATTTTACCCAAAGACTTAAGGTGTTAGATTAATTTAGAAAAAAATAGGAGCTTGTCCTTCGGAATTTGTAAGGGACGCGTTTATTTCCTGATCTCGTAAGTAAATAGTACAAAAATGTGTTAATGACAGTGTTAATTGTTACCAAAAGCATAGTGTTCGATTTTCGAAAATTGTTAGGTGCCTAACCTTTATTTCCATATTCATTATCTTTATAATACACATCTAAGAAAAAAAATTGTAAATGTTTATTAAATTCGCCATTTTTGTCAGTCTGGTTCGAATGTAAAAACTCAAGAACAGCTGAAACAATAACGTGAAATTAATATTAGGGATTTTCACGAAAATTGGGGAATCTCACAGACACTGACCGACATATATTTTTTTTTTTAATCAGACAATAATGGCGCACATTTTACACGAATCTCTACAAACATTCCTAGTAAGTCTCAACTGTTATACTCCCTAAATATTCACAGAAGCCAGAAAAATTAAACTGAAACATATATTTCATGTCGGATGCCCGTTCCTCGTGAAACCTAAGTTTTCTGAACAGTCAGAAGACACCATCGAATGCAACATATTCAGTGCACTATGCGTACGTTGTTTGTAGCCTTACTTTCTAGCACATCAGCAAAGATTAACAAAGCCCTCATCTCCCTAATAAACTCTAGTTCTGCCCAGTCTGAATCCCTTACACATTAATGCTGCTGGTGAAAGGATAGATAGGTGGGTGGGTGTAAATGACTTCAGATTGTGTATCTCCATTTGGAAGGTCTCTTGTTTCTATAGGCGGCAGACAGTCAATTCTTCAAACCATCGCCACTTGCTGAGCCGGGGGTGTGGTTTGACTGCAAACACAGGAGCGAAGAGGTTTCTAAGTCCAGAGCTTCAATTCGCACTTACACAGTAAATCCGGAGGAGAAGATAGAGAAGGCAATCTTGTACTGTCCTGACACTGAAGGATGTCAGTAAAAAAGGAGCCATGACAGCATAATTTTTGGCGGGGAAAAATGTTGCAAAATGTTCATTTGTTTGACCGGATAAGACATGACCATTCAGAAATTAAGAATCAAAATTTGAAGTGCAGTTTTTTTGCTCCAGAAATACGAATGCATTGTATATTCAGTAAAGCTTAAATAACGTTTCGCAGTATAAGAATCGTAGCACAATAAGAGTTGTGCTACGAACTCTTCAATGGACACACTACCTACCAATCGGTTTTGACAACCTTCCTGCAGCCACAGCACAATACCAACACGTGGCGAAAACACTAACCAGTCGTCAGATCCTGATAATGGGCACATAGTTGCCCGAAACATGTTGAGCAACTTATAAAGGAGAAAATAAAGCATTACACAAAAGTGACATCTAGTTGGTTTGTTATGCACACCAAGTTTTTGTGTTGCGTCAGAAACAATGTGAATTTGTGTAAGTGCTCAACCCTGTTCAGTGAACACAATTTATATTCTGACATTCAGAGGACTGTGTATCGTGATATATTCTTGTAATAAAAAACCAACTAGATGCACTAATTTCTCAAATTTATTTTTGGAATATAACTCTACACGTTTCGGACAGTTCCTCTGTCCATCATCAGGAGTCTAGAACTGTACACACAGCAATAGGTATAGGTCATACAGGTTATGCTGACTGCTTACTAGCAAGCAGTCAGCAAAACATGTAGAGATCTATTCCAAAAATAAATTTGAGAAATTAGTGCATCTCGTTGGTTTTATTACAAGAACAATTTACAGTCGTAACCCTCTTTTAACACATACCGTTTTCCTGCTCTCTAACTAACTTATTTTGGCGATCTGGTCATGCTTTCGCTAAAAAATCACCTGGTCGTTCGGTTTTTCTAGTCCAGAACGCATTTTTGGAATCTTAAGCCTACACATTTATATGTGAATATGGAGTTTTCGCCAGACTGCGCAATGATCGATACTGAGATTATTAAGTGATAGACCGCAGACTGCAGTGCTGTACATCACTTTTATGCAATGAAGCTGCAATCTTAAAGCGAACTAATAAAGGATTCTTTTATTAATTCGTGCTGATCAGACAGTCGAATGTAGTGTAGTGTACTGTAGTTTAGTGTATTGTAGTGTAGTGTACATTATCCCTGTGGCCACACCCATTTAAATTCAATCGAGTGTTAGTACTTAACTCTCACCGCGTAGGAGTTAGTGGAGGTTAGCATGTCTCGATGTATCACTTCTCTATGCTTCACTTTTAATTAACAGCTTCATCGCAAAATCTACTGGCGACCAATATGAGTCAAAAACCTAACCTCAAATCCTATCTAACACATCGTACCAAAATATAATTCACAGTATTACACAGATCAAAGGAAGAAAGACGATTAGTATTCAAGACGTCGTCGTGTTAACTGTAGGTGCAGCTGTGGAGGAGAAGATCGCCAATAGCTTTTTGCCATTTACACAACAATTCTTACATCTCCCTTCCTTACATAGAAACTAAAGATTCGAACTACAGGGAACTCTTCGATTATCCGGGTGTAATGGTGTGGGGGGCGGTACACGGATGACTGACAAACAATGATAATCCAAAAACATGCAATTTATACAGCGACGAACAAAATAAAATCGTTATTTCTTATATACATAATTAAAAAATATCTTCCTCTTATTGTTTAGGTAAACAGTCCGTGATTTTTGTCTCTGTTCAGGATGATGTTCGAACACTCGGCAATAAACCACATTATGCCCCACCTTCGTCAACAGTCATTAGGAAATGACGAACGTGCAAGGATAATACGCACACCAGATGATCCATTGTACCGTGTATTCTTAAAACCTGTACTTCTATACATTCTTTTGTATGGGTGTAAAACTTGGTCTTTCACGACAAGCAATGACAGATTCCGGCCGTCTGACAAAAAAGAAATTAGGTGAATATAAGGAACTCATCGCACATAAAGTCGCCATATTATGGAACAAAATGCGCAATGCGGAACTTCAACACATTTGGCCAGATATTATTCGACCGGTTACGTGAAGTAAGATATGAGGTGATGGACAAGTGAAACTCCCCTACAAGTCCTTAGCCGGAAGGCCTAAGGGAAAAATACTACTTGGAATACTTAAGACACAAATGGGAGGTTAATGTTGAAATTAGTTTTAAATAAGGAGCGTCGGTAACGCCCCTCCACGCCGCGGCCCAGGGCCATACCTGCAAATTTTGTACGCACTATAAAAATTACACAATAATATAGGCAGTTAGGTACACCACTTACTGTCAGTTTTCCAATTGAGGCCCGCCAATCATCCCACGATAAGGGGTGTGGCTCTTTGCCGTAAAAAGGTTTGGAGGCACGCAGTCTGCATAGAGTGAAATCAGCTGGTTAAGAAGACCAACAGAGCATAATTTTCAACACAGTAACGGGGATTGTCTTAAATGCAGTAAATTTCTTGATCGCTGGATAGTAATTAAACCTGGTTCTTGAACAGTCACCATTCCAAGTCAGCCAAAATTAAAACGTTTGCCTGTGGCAAACGGTATTCTCAGGTGGTCATGTTCCCAACACTGACCACGAACAATGCTGCTGTTAATCACACTTCATTCATTCTGGCTATTCTTTCCCTGTTCTTTGTGTCTATTGATGAGGGCCTTTCATGATCTTCTCTGAGAGAAGATTTGCTCCCTCTTCATTACGTCTGAAGAGAGCCGGACCTAGATAATGACGTTCCCACACTGTCTTCGTGGCTAGAATATTTCTACCTTGCGAGCCGTGAACGGTGGATTCATCATGTCTCAAGCTCATCTAAGGAGCCTCATTAACAAAACCCACAGAGCTTGAGCTAATGTCGGAGTCGTTATAGGTGAGGTTGATGTGACCATTAGTTCTCAATCTGTGTACCGTACTGGGACGAGGAACCCCGAATAGATAAACGGGCTACTGTGAATCTGTCGTGATCAGTACTTCGATACAAGTGGACGCTCATTAGCGAATGTGGCCCTGCGGGTAATTTGGTCGTGATGTGGGGGATTCATATAGGAACGTAAACCAAAGGACACAGAGAATAAAGCACGGTGTTAACAATTTCCGTAGCTGTCAGCACCTCGTTCTAAAAGATACTAACAGAACAAAAACAATATTCTGGCCATTCTGAGGTATTCTACAGATATTACAATAAATGTATGCCATATTTCGTGTGTGACTGAGGAGTGAGAAACCGAGGGGTGGGGATGGGGGTAAAGATGCAATCAGTCGCTCTGGACCACAGGCTTCTCGCCGCGTGAATGGGACGCTGATTCGTACCGGGGTTTGTAGAAAGGAGTTGAGAGGCAGACTATTTTCTCCGTTTCTCGAAGAGTATGGAGGGGATTCCCCTAGGAGAAAGGCTGAAAAACTTCCAGACAGACCGTGACAAGACGCCAACAACATTTTCTTTAAGGGTGTAGGGAAAGAAGGAAAAAAGATCGAATGGGAAAGGAGGGAAACGACGTTGAGGCACAAGTATCCTCACTCCAACAGTAGTAAAAGTGAAGAGAAAGAAAGAACCGAAGCTTTCAATATAAAAGAAAGGAGTAAGAATTGCACGCCCAAGTACTTTCAACCCACTCCGATTCTATTTTCCGAAGAATAAAAAAAAAATTCCCTCCAAATTTGTTTCTTTCGAATAAAGTGACTAGTTACGAATAATTACTTTCGTCTGTTAAAACATGAAGTTTTAGAATAAATATGGGGACCGTGTAATGGTTTAATGCTCTACTTCCCTTCTTTACGGGGCATACATTGCAGTGCTAATATGTCGGAGAGGTCTATCTGTAAGTTGCTATATTCATCGTGTAACAAAAACATACACAGCTGTTGCTGTGTTTTTAATAAAGGCACAGATGCCATAATTCACAAAGTGTTTATGTCAGGGGAGTATTCACGGGCGTCAAATGTAACAACACATCACAGTTTTGACCCAAAATGCATGATAGATGTCCTTTCCGACCCCCCCCCCTCGCATGGTCAGAGACATGAAATTCATTTAGACCCGCGTAGCCTTTTGTAGGGTTCCTAGCTGTATTGTCATAATGTAACAAAATGGCAGTGCAACAGATGCTAGTTGCTTAATGAATGATTAGCGTTGATGCAAAAGCTGGGGAGCTCAGTAACAGAACGGTTACCGCAGTCCCAAAAGGCGCTATGTAACAGAAACTAATTGATACAACATTATAATATAAATTTGTCAACCTACAAATAAAAACAAAACACATTTAAAATAGGTTTTATTAAATTACATGTGTTCAGTATTCTTCTGAAAATTACTAACTATTCTTTCCAATCATATTTTCTCTTTGTTGTAATTAATAGGAGAACGGGCCGAGAAATAAACGGGGTTTGGGAAAATTTTTCGAGAGGGGTTAAAGTATGTGTAGGAGTTCTTTAGGAAATCTGCGAAAAACATACACATGTTAGGCAGTCCGTTATACAGGCAGGCAGGCAGGCAGGCAGGCAGGCAGTCAGGATGTCAGTCAGTCAGTCAGGCAGTCAGGCAGTCAGTCAGTCAACTAATGTTGAAAATGGAACCTTGTACATTCAAAATTCTAAATACTCAGTGCATTTTTACTTGTTTCATGTAATCATATTGTTCCAATATAGGGACATACAAGTACATCAAAGAACATCCTACGTTTTGTGTTTTCCTTCAGGTACATCAACCAGGCTATCAGAAACTATGGATGAAGTATAGGATTCAGTAATCCATTTGTGTGTATGATTTCCACTATAAGTGATAACACGTATCGATTCAGATACAATTTTCAATCTGCATAGAGTAGCCAAGTTCATAATTGCTAACACCTAACACAAACTAACCTATCACATAAAATTTGCAGAAAGGGCTCCACGTTGCAAGTCCTCACCATACAGAATGTCACGCATCTAAGCTCAGTTATTCTTCAACTATTGTTATCAAACCACCGGCTTACTATGGCAATAACTTTCCCGAAAACCACAGTGGTTAGAAACATGAGGACCTTATGTGAGAGGAAGGTTAGGGGAACAGAGGCTGTTTTGAATATAACCAGAGCTGCTTGCCCTTTCGTGAAAACACATAATGTACTTAGCAAAAGTCTGAAAACAAAAACTGTATTAAATATAAGACTATAAATGAACACATCACATTAGGAAGTTGAAAGCTAAGAAACCGGATTTGGATACCGCCGATTTCTGTGTATGCAAATGAAATGTGAACGCAAGAAACCAGGAAATTACACATGAATTAAAATCAGAAATTAGCAACCCCGCGGTACACGGGAAATTCAGCACAGGCTGTAATGCCTTCATCAATTGTATTTTTAAATTCAACAATGTTCCCTAAGCTATATATTTTGAAAAATCCTGTACCTTTTAGAATTTCAGGCCGCTTGTTTAAGTGGCAGTAGTGTTGCTTCCAACTCAGGTGTTCGCACAGCGGCCATGTTGATGTTACTGAAGGTAGGAAGTTATAAAGCATGAAAATAATTGTGCCTAAGATCACGGTATCAACAAATGTAATGAAACTTCACCCGTTCTCTCAAACTTTGTTACGAGGATGGAACAGACGATCGATCATAATTTTGCGACACAAATTTTTCACTGGTGTAATGTAGGATAAACTAGAAATTAATTACGACGCATGAGAGGCCGATTTTCTATTTTCGCACTCTATTCCACTGGAAATCAGAGAAAGAGATCAGATGGGGAGATTTTTATGGCTGGGCTGATTCCCCTCGAATGACAGAGCCTGTCAGTTGTGAAATGTGCACATATATATATATATATACGAACTCTGTCCTTCAAAAGTACACAGTTCTCCCATATTTCTTAGTGTTAAAATGTCTTGTAATGAGAGGATATGAAATATCGACGCAGAACACTTGTCAATAAACAAGTGTAAATGTTACAAAATATTATCAAAATTCGCCATTCATAGAGTCTACCATCAACGTGCAAATACGTTGCATATGACAGTAATTTATTTAATTCTGAAACATGTATCGAATTATCTTCCAACCGTAATCAAGGAGACAAAAATGTAACAAAAATAAACTCTGGTTACATGTATCCAGAAATAGAGAAATGTGACACAAAATTCCGTTGGTATTTGTACTGCACATACGGGCATCTCGTGAAAAAGTACGTCTTCTTGTACCCTATTTCAAGTATTAAAATTGTTTGGATGAAGTAAGTGCAACTCCAACAAGCAGCGTATAAGAATAAATGCATATAAAAGAGTTTCATCATGAACAACACAATTATGTTTCTAGTGTGACCAGTTTCGTCCCATTTTTCGGGACATCATCAGACCTAATCTGCCTGCCTCATTAGTTTCATTGATTACTTATCATATTCTTGCTTTAATATGTAGCTTTTCTGATATTTTTATATACATTTCTAATTTATATTATTTTATTTCACACTGTTTTCACTAATTATATGCATTTTTACCAGTTCTATACATCTATGTAAAGGAAGATATCTTTTTCTGTAAGGTTTATACAGATGATTGTATAGTTTCTTTCATGGGTTCTGGTATACAGATCTGATGATGGCCCGAAAACTGGGCCGAAACTAGTCACCTCAGAAATATAACTGTGTTGTGCATGACTGGAACTCTTTTAAATACATCTATTAACATCAGCACAACGGGCATGTGTCACCTAAAGATCTAATAATTAGTTGCATGCTAAGGATAGCTGAATGTCACACATGCCATAAGATTCATTAGCGCCGTGATCCGCCACTAATATACTGCGTCGTATTGTAGAATGTTCCAGAATAATCATAATTCCGAGTTAGTCTGGATGTCAGGTGACATGAATGGATCAGGGTAGCTTGTGATAAACCGTCAAGCTAGAAACGTACTCATCATTTGGAGGCAGATTCTTCAGAAAAGTTGGTACCTTAGTAGAAAACTGCACTGTGTTACATTCCAGAATACTTAATGTGTAAAAATGATATATCCATCTTGCTTTCAGTTTATGCACTTCATAAAAATATCGCATCATATAATAATCCAGTAACAGATGTTTATCAAATCCTCATAAATAAAATTGCTTGAAACACCAAACGTGGGTACTTATGTTACCTCGTGGCATGTTGTTTTACAGAGCAGTATCTCATTACGGAGGGCGGCCCTTCATTCTGCCATAGCGTATAAGAGGAATATTCAATTACAAATGACGCAGTACCATCACCTTAGATCCTTACTGAAAACTCGCCCCTTAGGCTACCATGTCTTCACCTTTGTCCTAACCACGCTGGGGGCAAGAAAATAAAAACCTAGGACGTTGAATAATGTTACGAAATAGGAAATTAAGGATGATATCGATATCAAAATAAGTGTCCTAAATGGTGAAATACCTTACACTACTCCGCATATTTACGTATCTAAAACGGTCTTGAATGTATTAAGGATAAACCACCATGTATCATGCAAGTAAATAAAGGATTTTTCCGTGGTGCAACAGCCCAAATAGTGCCTAGGCCGCCTCATTGTTGAGGCTTCTAGATCACACAATTAGACATAAACACAAGGAAGGAACCTCTGAACAAGTGAACAATTCGTCGCACAAGCTGCTACATATACAACACAAACAAAAAGATATGAGAGACGAACACCTGTGGCCTCAGGTGGATTCGAACCCGCGATCCCAACAATTAAAGACTGCGTACTTACGCCCTAGACCGCAAGCCCATCGAGATCGGTTACGGATATTTGTTGCTCATGAGTATTGTGATGTCTTGTTAGCTACATTACGTAAGGATGTCTTGTTATTAGCTACATTACGTAAGGATGCTGGTTGTGAAGGATTCAATATCTGCAGCTATTCCTGTGTCACGTGCACCCTAGCAATGAAGACCACCTTTAGCACTTGAAGTCTACCCTTTTCGTACAGAACAGATTTGTGTCATGTTATTTATCTATGACTTATTTCAAAACGTTAAGAGTCTCTCAGAAAACATACGGCAACATCTGGTGGCATGAATAGGGAAAAGTGAAATGAGAAGTGCATGAGAGAAAGCGGTCATCGCACAACATGAACTTCTGCGGTATGTGCTTGGACGGACTGACGAAACGACGGGACAGTCTGTTAGGATATCCGGTCCTCGATCCGGCGTTTGGAAAAGGGATCTTACGTATAGGAAGCAAGAACTCTAACCACTGACCGCTACTTTCGGTTTGCGTCATGTTCAGGTATCTCTTGCCAGTACGGCACGACGCATCACACGCTTACGGATGTGAAGGGACGCCGTTTGGGTATAGAATGTGACTGCGATAATGAAGAACAGGCAATCGCAGACTGACGACGGTGGGTGGTACTCCAGCGTGGTGCTAGGAACACCCCAACGTAAAAATGCGACTTGTTATTACGCGTGTCAAACTGCGTGGAACTAAGATATGAGGCTTGGAACTTTGGATGCAAGAAGTCCAAGCGTTACGGAAATATGATGTATGTGGAATGCAGTAGACCGATTTAGGAAAGAATTTGACAGTGTGTGAAATTTAAAACACTATAAACTACCGGAAATTATTGAAGAGAACACATTTTCACTGACTGTGCACGGTTATATTCATACTAACTTCCAACTGGAAAAAGACGAGTCCACGGTACCTGCGCTACTGTCCGAGGAAGCAAAGGTACCACCCAAAGGGAATTCACGTCTCGCCGTTGAAGAACTGTGGAAGCCAACAGTAGTACACAACACAGTCACATTTCACGTTACCGTTATTCTGTCGAAATTCAGTGTATTGGTATCTTTATATTTTTTTTAAGTTTCGAATCTGCTGGAGAAAGAAGAGCTGGGCTGCAGAGCTGTCTGCACCAAGTTTCAAATGTGTGTGTGTGTGTGTGTGTGTGCGTGCTATTGGGACGGCTCCAAAATCAATAACAGAGTGAAGCAAAGTTCATCCTTTCGGCGAGATGAAGATTCTGCCAAATCTCAACACGACTAAGACAATCTTAAGAGGACGTCTCACGAACCCAAGTCCGTACAGATAGTTACAGTATTATATCAGTTGATTTGTTATGGTTTGAACACCAAGTTTCACCCGATGTCCAGATGTGTTGCCCAATGTCCTGTAGCAATTCTGTTTACAGCATTTACCCCGAAGTAACTCTACTGCCGACTAGGTGTTATAATATTTCTTTGTCAAGAAATTTATTGAAGTACATTGAACTTAATTAATGAATTTGCTTAGGCCTGTAATAAAATTTACCCGACACGTAAAACAACTCCAGTAAGTCTCTGACAAAACTTTTCAATATATTTCACAAGAGTGCAAGAGTGCCATGTCACTTCAGGTCTCTCTGATTAACAGACTACATGAAAAATATCGCACTTTACGTAACAAAATCGAATCGGGCTTACTTATCTTAACCCTTTAAACTCCGACTTAAATCCCAACTGAAATCTGCTGTCATTAGTAAGAGCTCACCATATTCTCCATGTTAGCGGGTTAAGGGTTAAAGTTCGCATTCTAGAAAAGAGCCTGGAAATATTTTATCAGTATCTCACGTAGCGGTGTCACATGGTGGTACGTTTCGTAAAAAAACCGAAAACATTTATGTAGATGCCCACTGCATTAACACTGTCAGAGATCAATCTGTTGCGAATTACACAGTACGAGGTTTCAGGTTATGATGTATGCGAACTGCGAACTAGAGTGTGAATGGAAGCAGGACCAACCTAGTTCCACGGCTACGCCGTCTTAACCATCGTCATACAACGAAAACCTTGTACACGGTCTCCTATCAATTAACTTAGGAAAATAACAAAGGTAATTCTTCTTCCTGTAACGTAGAAATTTGCTAGAATAAAGTTGAACGTACAGAAATTTGCCTCACAGCCCTTGACCAAGACTACAAATACTCACATTACGATTATTGGTATTAAATGTGCAGAAGGACAGACCTTGCAGTTATGGGTTAATTTAATGCCATTCGCACAAAATAAGCACAAAAATGTATGTAGACCCAAATGCAATAATCGTAACGACAGCTTCTCGTATGTGTCTATTAAGTACTTTTGTTATTTTCTTACGAAGTGAACTTCAGATCTGAAATGATAAAAATTAAAAAGTGGGTAAGAGAAGACTTCTGTATCCCTTTGTAAGCAATCAAGAAAGCGAAAATGTGCTTATTTAGACTAAAAATCGCAGGCCGAAATGTCAAA
>Ga0123352_10011913_pt1 | contig 13721 bp, 8 predicted proteins | sample TergutLab28metaG_FD_89700 | JGI IMG/M metagenome (GOLD analysis project Ga0123352, IMG submission 89700) | Labiotermes labralis P1 segment gut microbial communities from Petit-Saut dam, French Guiana - Lab288 P1 | ecosystem: Host-associated > Arthropoda: Insects > Digestive system > Gut ...
AGACTTCAGCGTGCTTATGGAAGTGTGTGCATGGGTGCGAGCAGTGTTCAAAGATGGGTGAAACATTTTAAAGATGGGAACACGAGCATCCAAGATCAGCCTCGGAGCGGTCGCCCTCGAGCAGCCTCAACTGAACGCAACAAGGAGAGAGTGGATGAGATCATTCAAGACGACAGGCGTGTGACTGTGGACACAGTAGCCCGAACACTTAAAATAGGGCACAATGCAGTACAGGAGATGATTGAAAGTTTGTGCTTGTTGGGTCCCATGCTTATTGACCAAAGACCACAAAGGTCAGCGAAAAGCCATCACCTTAGAACTGCTGCAGAAATATCAACACGAAGGCGATGATTTTTTGCTCCGTATTGTGACTGGTGACGAAAGCTGGTTTCACCATTTTGAGCCTGAAACGAAACGGCAGAGTATGGAATGGCACCATTTGCATTCTCCATCAAAAAAGAAGGCAAACACAGTGCCATCAGCTGCAAAGGTGATGGGCACAGTCTTCTGGGATGCAGAGGGATTGATTTTGGCCGAATTCCTGGAACCGGGGCAAACCATCACTGCTGCTTGTTATGTCCAGACACTGCACAAGCTCCGTCGTGCATTGCGCGATAAACATCCAGGACAAAACATCATCCTGCATGACAACACTAGCCCCCACGCTGCTTGCCTCACATCGGAAGCAATTGCAAAGATGTGGTGGGAAGTTCTTCCACACCCCTCCTATAGCCCTGATCTGGCACCCTCCGACTACCATCTTTTCGGATTTGTGAAGGATCAGCTGCGCAGACGTTGAGACAATGGAGGCAATTCAGAAAGCAGTGCGTCAGTGTCTTTGGATGGCTGGAACGGAATTTTACAGAAGGGGAATTTTCAAACTCCCAGAATGCTGGAAGAAATGTGTACAAAGAAGTGGTGATTATGTGGAAAAATAAAGAAAGGTCTGTAGATTAAGGTGGTGTACTTGGTTTGTCAACAATAAAGGATGTTACTTTACAAAAAATTGCTCATGACTTTCGGTACGACCCTCGTATGTATACATGCTCCAGACAAATTGGCTGTGAGCTTGTACTTAAAAGAGGTTCATTGCACAGTTTTCATATTTTAATACCAGTGAGGGCAATCAGTACATGGATTGGCATGTTGGACTTGCGTTGCTTTGGTCTAATAAGACACTCTTAGGATGGCACATGTAGGAGTTTGGTAATGTCATGAATTGTATTTTATTGAATGCATTTGTTTGCTGATATAGTGAAAATAATACATTTTTCTCTAAATTATGAAGGCATTTGAAATGATGGCAAAGTTTTAATTATTTACAGAGGCCAAAGTTGGGTGGTTAAAGAAGCGATCTCTTGTTCCTGGCAGGATTTGAACCCTGGTTCATCCAGCCCATACCCTGGTTGCTATTATGTCCCAGTTCCACTGAATTCTGGTAACATATTTAGTAGACCTTCAGTGCCAGATCTAGTCCATCAGAAACTTCACAACTTTGGATACTCAGTTTTTGTTAACACCTCTCACAAGCCCAATCCTTACTGATCTGTTTCATCTGTGATGAATGAAATAGATGGCACATATTTGCTTTGTTTCTGTAATCAAGGATGACATTGTGTTGCAACGCCTGTTGCAGCATACAGTAAGGCACTAATCCAAGAATTTACCTCCATTTGGAAGACCAGTGGGGTAAGCCAACAACTACAATGCTCTCCCTAGAACACCCTTCACTTCCTCTGTAGTGGAACTTGCTGACCAAGTGACAACTCTGTAAAAATTTACCAGTGCAATTGACAGGGAACAGAGGAAGGGGGGTGACAAAAGAGCAGGACGAATAAAAAAATCTGACCTAAATTGTTGTACATTTATTTATAAAAGGAGGAAAAACTGAAAAGTGCTTGAAATGATATTATGGTACATATGAACACCAGACTTCCTTCTTGTTCACAACATATGATCTGTATTCTTCAATGCTGCAAAACCAGTATTATTACTAATGCAGATATACTAAAACTCTTACTCTCTCTGGCACTTGAAATTCTGATTACTACATTAACATGCATTATGGAAAATAAGAAATAACAGCATTCACAAAACTTATACTTTTCACTAATAACTGTGATTGTTTGTCCACTGATATAATATGTACCTCCACAGTCTTCACTGTTCAAGGATTGTTACAAAATGTCCTTTAGGTGTTTAAAAAATGAACATTATATTTACTTACATTGAAGCAATGTCACATCCCTTACAAAATGTAGTAATCAAAACCATCATAGTTGTCAGGAAAAATGTCCATGGAATATGTTGTAAAAAACACCCACTGTAAAGTGCACGATCACCTATTTCTAATTTGGCAACTGTTAAAAACCCTTCACATTTATTACCAAAGTCATACAAAAGAATGTGTTTAAAAATCTGTGCATCAAATAAGAGCTCTGACACGACTATGTGTGACATGAATAAAGTACAGAGGGAATGAGAGAACACATAACTCAGACACACAGTTATTTAAGTGACATGCATGCTACAGTGACACGCTCAATTTATTGACCGGAACTGTAACCTATGACTGTCACTTAAGCAATGCAACTCCTAAGCCTACCACTTATTCACCATACTTTTTAAATTCTTCTGCATTTTCACTTCAGTAAACATATAAATACAGTAGTTCTTGCACAAGCTAACATTACTGTTGTGTCACTGTAAACACTTATGCTACAAGGAAGGAAATATAGTGAAGTCCACAAGTGATGAGAAAACAGTGTACTTTAACTCTTGATCTATGTTCTCAACACACCAGAAATTGGGAGGCCTGAAATTAGAACATGAACACATCAAGACACCTCTATTATATCAGAAAGGACTTCAATGTAATCTGGTACAGATATATAATGTTTATCAATAAAAAATGTGATATAGTAATAATGGCTCACATAACAATATTTTAATCATGGTACAAGGTAAGAGTTTTTCATCAGACTCATTACAACACCTAAAAATGTCTTGTTCCTGTTGATGCAGGCAGTTTCAACTATGATCTATATGTACACATATAAATTTAAAGTTGATTTTGTTTTACAGCTCTTAAACATACAGACCCCTGTGATGCTGATGGCTGGAAAACACAATTTCCATTATCACTACCCCAAATTTGGCTTTAAAACATACCCCAGAGTAAAAGGAGATAGAACCAATACATTACCATAAACCTGTAATATAGAAATTGTTCATGTTATAGCATAGCAAGATAATAATCATTGTACCGTTCCTACTTCCCTATCTTCACATAGCATAAGCTATTCCATTGCATGACAGTAAATCCATAGTAGTTTTCACCAGTACATTACAATAGTCCTTCGAACGATAATTCACCTGGAGTTATATTCTGCAGAACTGTCTTTAACCAAAGACCAGTAACATTTATATGAACAAAATACTCGAGCGTAATAGGTTTGGTTGCTGAAGTACTGCTTCAAATACACAATTTTACTTCCAAAAATTTTTTCAGGGTTTGAACTTCATTTGGTCCCATAAAAATCAAGCAATAATTTAGTATATCAGAAACAGGACTAAAAAAGTTACCAAGATATTTCGCAATACCAAAAACAAAAGTGTCAGCTCTACGGTTATTTTCCTCACCCTTTCCAATAGCAAAGATTAAATTAAATTTCATATTCTTAAAATGCTGCAAAATGAACTATCAGATCAGTCCAAAGTTCCTCAGTGACAGAGGCATATCAGTTTCAAATCTAAGATCATGTTCCTTAGATGAAGGACTACGTTTATAATGTTTTAATCAGTATGAAGTTCTCTTGGTGGTGACTGTAACCAAACTTCTGGGATGTGATACTATTTAGTCTGGTAGAAATTTACCAACACATTACAGCACGCCATCTTTAAGATCAAAGAGTGAAGATGAAGGCTTTACATTCCTCCAAAGCATCCATAATTTCTAGAAGAGTATGCAGCATATCCCACATTATGCTACACTGCTGAAATCAGTACTTCTAACTACTCTCAGCCTGTACTTGAAAACAAGTGTTGTCAAAATATTTCAGCAATGGGGCAATTACACATGAAGATGCTGTTACTGAGGAAACAAGTTTTGTACATGGGACTCTTAGTATGCCAGAAAGATGTCATTAAACCAGCACTTTTGTACTAAGATTTTTCATTAGAGTATTATTAAAAAATGTTTTTCCTTCAATACAATACTCTTTTCCACTTCTGCATGGCAACTAAAGTCTTTGTCATGCTTATAATATTAAACAAACAATCAGAAGTGCTGATGCTAACAGCACCTTCTAAAATAAAACTTCAGGGACATCTGAAGAAACCACATCATGGTGAATAAAGGACAATGAAGTACAGGTAATGAGTGAAATTTTACTCAGAATCTGTTATTAGTTATATTCTATAATAATGAGGATGATGATGATAAAATACTTGCTTCAAATCTCAAGCAAATAAATAAGAAATGTGACACTTAAAATTGGCCACAAAAGCTATGAATTTTTTGTAGAACAATCTCACAGTTGTATTTTGATGCCTATGCTGTACTATTTTAAAGAATGGAAACATACATATTAAGGAAAAGGACCATGTGCCATGAAGCAGTTTTGCTTTTGTAGTTAATAGCCATAAGGATTTCTCCACATTTTGACATTACTCACTGCTGAACAAGGTCCTGTAATATGGAACTGCATGACACTGTTCTCAAGGAAAAAGTCACCAACAATATTCAAGGAATTTTTTGTTATTTATGTTCGTGAATTAACTGATAATTATATAAAATACCAACAAAATGTGATATATATATATATATAATTTACAATTAACATAGTACAACTCCAACATGTTTTGTCCTCTTCGGGTCATCTTCAGGAGTGCACATCAATTATACGCATAAAACATAAATTTTGTGTGATTAAATTATGCTAAAATTAGGTTTGTATGTTGTTAGATGTCTTGAATGTTGCAGTAGACACACAAATTAGATTAAGTATTCTATATGCAGTGGTTCTTGTATACATATAGGATTACAACCAGCTTGTGTAAAGTGCAGCTGTAAGCAGGGCACCATACACAAGCTGTGTCTACAGTATGGACCTACACATTTATAAGAACCACTGCATATGGAATACTTCATGTAATTTGTCTCTACTGCAACCTTCATGCCATGTAACATCAAGACCTAATTTAGCCTAATTTAATAACACCACATCTATGGTTTACATATATAATTGATGTGCACTCCCTGAAGAACTGAAGAGGGTCAAAACATGTCAGAGTTGTAATAATGTAATTGTAAATTACACATAATACTGTGCACTTTGTGTTGTCTTATATAAATATTCAAGGAAGTTTAGAGGCAATGAATTAGCATGCCAAAACATTACTTTGTGGGACAGGAAATAATTTTTGCAGTTGCATGCATTTCCTGAATCAGTGGGTCACACACACAAAATTACTGAACACCCAAACAAAACAAATTTGACAGAAAACTCCAAAATGATACTGGTGTAAACAAATGCTACAATCCTATCGTCTACATTAAAATTGTCACTGCCTACTCAGAAAATATAATGCTGCTTTTCCTGCAAGTATATCAGCAACTCTGAAGAACTTTCATCCTTATCAGTATGCACATACACAAAAAATAAATACAAGCAGAGGGGGTCTCATATCATATCCATTTTCCAGTTATACAACACATTCAGGAAGTCAAATGTATGACAATACAAAATTTAAGAACAAGACAGAGCCGTCATACCTTTCTTACATGCTAAAATAACACAAAACAGTCATACATATTAGAATTCAGTTTTCTTCCTGTCAATTTTGAGAATTTTAACCTGTGCAGTTGACATAACATGTGAGTTCAGCACAAAGCAGCAAAGCCACTCAAAAGAAAAAAAAATGACGACTGCTATGCTACATAAAATCCAAGCCCTGACCATCTGCAGGAAACTACATTATGTCGGTACAGTACATGTTAAAATCAAAAACACACTTTTTTTTTTTACAGATTATAGTCTGGGTTCCCAATTTGATGGTAGTTGTATTTAGTCTTCTCCTTCTTCCTCCTCCTCCTCCTCTTCTTCCTCCTCCTCATCCTCACCTGCCGACTCTACCTTCTTCTCCTCCTTCCTGGGGCGCCCACGGCCCCTCCCAGTGCTCCCTGAAGACTTCTGCTTAACAAAACAGAAAACCATTTCTCTGTCATGCATGTACTAACAATTTTGCACTTCAAGACCATTTCCTCAATTGCTGTAGGTCCACTCACCTCCCACTGCCAAGAAAAGAAAAAAAATCTTACCTCACCATGTCCTATGTACAATCTTTTACACAGAACAAGAACAGCATAATGAGTGTACAGAAGAAACACTCCAGACATGCATTTGAGAGAGTACTACCCTTGCATCATTATGTGATAGAATTTGAGGGCATATTCCCCACACATGTAATATTACACCACCTTCATACAATTTCTGAAAGTTATGTCCAAAGTAGATACTACCAAATGTGTAATGGGACCAATTTCCTCCATATATCTTGGACTCCATGTTTCCACTGAGATGACTGTCATATGAAGTAAGATGAAATACCAATCAGTGGAGGTTTATAGATAATTTATCCAGGTTATGACAAAGCAGTTGTGAAATTACAACAATTCTAACCTAGATGCAGACAACAATCATAGTAAAAATGTATCAGTAACTGTGGACAGAAGGCTTTAGTTAGTAGCAAAGAACCGAACAATGGATACGTAAGTAGTTCTCAGACTCCATACAAAACATTCACAGATTCACAATTAGTTGAAAAATACAGTTCCTTTTGTACAATGCTATTACTTTCTGTAAAAACTAACCTGAGAGGAAAGTGTGAATGGGTATCCTGAGAGAAAGTCATAAAAGTGTAGATGGTAGTGACTGTGGCCATGACTTCTTAGACGTGATACTGTGTAGTCTGGTAGTACTTTAATAGAATTGCAGGGGAACATGCTGCCATTATGAAAGGGAAAACTCAGCAGTTTCCTTTGTGCAGTGTACACAAATTTCTACTTACCAGCAATTGTAACAATTTTTCTCATTTTTTGACTTCACAGGGTTTCCTTTATCAGTCCAAAAATGTTTCTGTCAAACCCACACTTTCAAAACACTAGCTTGTGTGTGTGGTTGTCATGGTGGTGTTCAAACAACCAAGTCTTTTAAACTCAGCAACAGTTTTCCTTGTAAGCACACAATTTAATCTCAATGTCAACTCAGATGGAGGTGTTACTTTTATTATGAAGTATAATACATGTAAGATGGGAAATGTAATGCAACATGGACATTTCCTAAATATGTTATATTTATTTCTGATAACTGTTTTAACCACATGTTCCAAAACCTTCTGAGAATTTCAAGGTCCCATCTCATTACTTCAGCCTCCTATACCATGGGTAATGGGTCTCTTTCCCAGGGGTACAGAGGCAAAAGTGTGGCACGTTAAAATATTACAGTGAAATTTTTCAAGGTCTTTTTTTAGGAATAAAACAAATTAATCTTCTTGTGAGGAAAACTTCTTCAAGACTAAGCATCAAAGAGTGCCACTGTTTTACAATTTTGTATTAAAACTGACATTCACTTTGCTAGAATAATACTCCTTACTAATTTTGCATTAAATGACAAACTCCAGTGCAATAGAGCTGTAAGCAAGCAACAGAAGAATGCAAATTCTGGAGCAATTTTTGCACAAGGAACATGTGCTGTAGCATCCAACTTGCTTATAATGTCCAATATCCCTTGAAATGAGTCACATACGTTTTCTGCCAGTGATTTAGAATAGAACTCAACTGAATTTACGTACATTCCACACGCCCTTACTGAAATAAACAAAGTCTACAAAGTATGCCATGGTCTACTATAATACTTGTTTCACATACAAACATAAATACACAATAAATATCTGTTTACAGCCTGAGCAAAAAACAGTGCATCACAGAACCATCACTTTTACATACATATATGTACATATGCTTATAACTAAAAATTTATTCAAACTCCTGTAGACAGCAGAAACAAGCATGATAACAGACACAGCAGCACAACAGTGGCATAGCTGATCACATGATCAATAATTAATCACTGCACAGGATGAAAACTGTACACATAAGCAATGTTAAGTGAACACAATATTTAGGTAAGTTCTGGACACAGAACACTAATTAATACAACACACAAGTGCTTCTTCACCTTGCAAATTGTCTACAGGCCATGATGTTGCGTGTCTCAAATCTGGAAGTTTTGTTAAAAGCCATTAATAAGATGTTTTTGACCTGAAATCTATTAGTAAATGACGTAACATAAAAAAGTTGTCAAGAGACTCTCATATTATCATAATCCCTTACATGCTATATAAAAATCTGGTCTTGAACACCAGCATGATTCGCAAGCAAACTACTCAAACACCAACATGACAGAGATGACCTGCAGAGCAAGTCAACCACATACATCACTTCCTCTCAAACATACATGCACAGAGACAAGTGTACAGATTAGTTGGTATAAATCAAGTTCCTTCGACATAATTTTTTTTAAAAGAAAAACTGAACTTTGAGAAAATGGTTTAGGATGTACACATTTTGGTACAAAATATATTTAAGGGTAGCATCCAGTCAGTAGCTTCTTGTGCTTTTCACATGGGAAAGTTTGAGTAAAGAATTATTCTAATATTTAACACAGGAGAACATCCTAAGTAATGTCATACAGGTTTCATTGTACTTCATCACAATACACTAAGAAGTGTTACAAGGTGAATAGTTGAACATAATACTGCACAAACCCTTTTACTGTAAGATGCAATATTCCCCCCCAGACTAATTACATAAACAATGCAATGTAACAAGATACACCGCACAGTTAAATACTACTAAACTGGTCATTAACCACAAAAGAACCTGTACACATTTTTCATTACATGCAAGTTTTAGTAATTTTCCAACATACCAACTTCCATTTCATCACTTGTATCATAGCAGAACTCCAAGAACATGCCACAAACATACCTTTGTCGCAGTCTTCCCCTTCTTCTTTGTTGAGCCCTTTGGTCGTCCTCGACCTCTTTTGGCAGGGGAAGCACCATCTGCCTTCTTCACATCCTTCTTCTCTTCATTGCCTGACCTCCCACGCTTTTTTGCCTCCTTACTTGGCAACTCCTACAGCACACAAAAAATTATCTATTCACTTCTTCAAAAGCAATTAACTGCTTTCTGCATCTGCCATTATAACAACATTTCATTAAATGTGGCAAAGTCACTTTCTAACCAACTAAAAATTCTTCAGTCAATCGAACTGTCAGAAACAGAAGAACACACAAATGGTAAAGTGTTTGCTCTTGTTAATGTACATGAGCCCTAAATATCATGCTTCATTACATGCTCATAATAAACTGTTTCTACTCTGTAGCCAAGTATGTTAGCAAATGAGTACACAATGACACTCATACACTGCAATTTATTATACAATTTCTAATTATAAATCACACTTAAAGTATGCTAGAACAAAGTTCTGTATTTTTACAATCTAACATACACCTGATATCAAAGCCTGTCATATACTTTTTTCTTGTGAGGTCAAAGTATCTCTCTCTGAAACATGGCCTCTAAAGGTCCAACTGTCCATGCCCAAGATAAATGAACACAGAGCATTGACAACGTGAAAAACTTGTGGGAGATGTTGGCAAAGTGAAAAGCTGGTGGGGAAACGTGAAGCGGTCAAAGAAAAATGTGTAGCAATGAAATTATTTCCACCATATATCCCACACACTACCCTGGTAATGAACCCAAGGCTCTGTGATGAGAAGCAGATAAACTAACCACCTTCTCTATGCCTTGGTGGCTGCATAAGACATAATTATACAACTTTCAGCTATTTTAGTATCACACTACATGTTACATAGGAATATACCTTCCCCCAGGCAAATGTTCACTACATTAAATTACAGGAATATAACAAAACATACATGTATTCAAAGTTGAACACATACACAGATAATGGCGAGATAAATTTTAGACAGTACTTATACATTTATTTGTTACCAAATAATTTGGAGTTCCTGTAATGTTAACACTTGTACTTTGTACATATAATTAATATCTGAGTGACAAAGATATTAAGCACAAGAAACTCACACTAGTTCCATAAAAACCATCCATAGGGTTCCAACTATTCTACACAGCACACTTGTCTCTTTTTTGCTTGCCTAACAGCTCAAGAATAGACCTAAACAGTGTACAGGTAACACACGTCAACCAGGTACAGTGTGTGGAACCACAAACAACTACATTTTTCTTGTGTCATTATTTCTGTAACCATTCAAATTTGGCTACAGGTATGTTTGGTTATATTGCTGTATATTAAGCTATGGAATGGTCTCCTGAAGTTCAGCAGATTCATCCTAAAACATGTGGCATATAATATTCAGCACCGCGTGATTAAAGGGATGTAAGGGAGCTAAGGAGTTCATAATGAGTGGAAGTATATCCACAAGACCTCAATCACCTGAATCGAACAGAACTGGCAAAAACTCTCACCTTGACCTCCCCCCCAGCCTTGGATGGTCGGCCACGTTTCCTCTTGGTCTCTTCCAGAGCTGGTGTCTCACTGTCAGACATGATGCCAGGGACTGACACAGTACTACACACTCAAGCACGTGGCTACAAATCCAAACAACCATCTTGATCAAACTCCTTACACAAACCATACATGTAAATTCCATACATGTTCATTCATTCACTGACAGAAGAGTGTGTTTTTGACATGACAGACTTCCTATTTTCAAGTATATTTGCAGAACGCTAGAATCTACTACTGCCTCATATAATAAGCTGATAAAATTGGTATGTCCTCCTGTGACATCCCACTTTCCATGAAGGCAAATACAATAGAGATACATCACAACAGATGCAAATTGACAAAGCCTTGAACCCAAGTCTGTCTGAATTCAAACCTAACAAAGGTGGACGGATTCTGCACTTTGCATGAGGCAGTTCTGCAAGCTGCAGCATTGCAAGGCAACACACATACACCTACAATCAACACATGATGCCACTCTTCACTCCTGACACTTAGTAGTACTGTCAAATGCCAAATCAGAGGTAATACTGTCAGCCTGTTACCAACATTAATAAGACACAACAAACAAAAAGTTATGAATATCTAAATGAACAAACAAAGGGGGGATTGGGGGGAAGTTAAATTTAAGTCTGCTGTTCTGTAACAGGAAGGATTTCTAATTAGCACCTTCTATTGAAAAATACCACCACAAGCTAGACAGAAGTGCAATGTCAACATAAGCAGCCCACCTGTTAACTTCACTACAATAGCAGGGTTTCCTTAAAGGATTGTTTCAGAGTACCACAGTTTGATCAAGTGAAAAAATTAAACAATACTTATGCTGTCACTTCCCTATGCACAGTTCAATATCACTGTTTTGAGAACATACCTAGGCAAACTCTAAGCATACCACGTGAACGTCCAGATTCCCGACAGTAAAAAAATATGTATGCCTACTCTGGTAATGTGTGCATTTCTTTCTGATACCAAATACACCATCAAGTTAATCGCAACAGAAATCCTCACCATATTTTTACAGCCAAGTATTGTGTAATGGTTATACTAAGTATTAACTCCTTTCCAGACTTATTTCCAGTCCCATTATTATTCTTAGCTGGTTTATGCTCAAGTTAAGTAATTACCCAGCTCTTCTAGCATATGGTCTTTTAAGAAAACCCTTGGCCTGCCTTTGTCCATGAATGAACTGCCACTATTCCTAATGTTTCCTGCTCATCCAGCCCCTGGTAACCTTTCCACATACACCAAAGGCAGGCTCAGGTCCTCCAACTGGATGTTAGAAGCCTTGCCTGTCTTAACTGATCAGCTGTCATTCCATTAATCCACATGTGTCCCTGAACCCATACCAGTAACAGTATAATAATAAAGGTAATAAACTACTGATACTTCAATTGTACAGGATTCTAGCAATGATACATCACATTTTGAATAATTTACTTTACAGACTTTGCCACAGAACTATGATGAAAATAACACATATGTAATAAGAGATTCTTATTTACTGTTTTCCATAAAAAACAGTAAGTCATGCTGATACTAGCTGGAGAATGTTTCTTATTAACCACCATGCAAATAAAGAAGAGTTGGTAATCAACCACTTGGTGGCCTTGCTAGCATCTCCCCATTTGGTATTCTGAAAATGTAAATATAACCAAAGATGCAACAGCCTCAAACACAGGCACTGTAGCTGGAAATCTCAATAATAAAGTAACTAGCCAATTACAATCTTTTGATCCATTAACATACATCTAGATAAACCATTATGGAATATGAACGAAGTCCCAGCTTACAAACAGGAAATAGCAAGCAGAAGCAAGTCATCAAAGAACATTAAGAACTACTAATTCTCCAACAATGAAGCCTCAAGGTTATATACTTGCCCTTCAACTTTTCTTCATTGTCAATAATGCAGCAAAATTTAGAAATACATAAGACAACTGTGTATGCAGATGATACCTATTTTAGTAGGAATACACATAGTACTTGGAATAACAATCCACACCAAAATAAATGTGATCAGTTCCAAAGAAAGGGGAAATGATTTTCAAGTGAGACATCCCAGCTGTGTTCAATAATCAATAGAATATATGGATGTATTATGTATGTGTATATATATAAAAACTCACAGTCTAACACAAATTTTTATTAAGTAGTTACAATTAAAAGATAATTAAATCATTTATAACAGCAACATGTTTTGGCTCTTCTTATAGTGCCATCTTCAGGCTGAGCTCTAAAAGGTTTTATATACAATTAACAATCTTTTATAGAGTACAAGATCTCATTTACATTTTACTAATATATGAAGGTAAGTCATTAAATAACAGGAATTTTATAATAACTTTTTTGCAAGAGTACTTACAGAAATTGTTTGTGTATTTTTCAACATAGCCCCCCTGCTTCGCAACACACTTGGTCCACCTGTCCACAAGCTTGCGGATGCTCTCTAGAAAAAAGCTTTTTGGAGTGGCCTTTAACCAACTTTGCACCGCCCCCATTACCCTGTCGTCATCTGCAACCTTGTGGCCCCGCAAATGTTCTTTCATAGGTCCAAACAAGTGAAAGTCCGATGGCGCCAAGTCTGAACTGTATGGTGTATGTTTCAATACCTCAAATTTCAGATCACGTAATGTATCCACTGTATGCGCAGCCGTATGGGGACGGGTGTTGTCATGAAGCAACAATATTCTTTTTGAGAGAAGTCCCCAGCGTTTCGATTGTATCGCGGGCTTCAACTCGTTCACCAGCACGTCACTGTATCGAGCACTAGTCACAGTTTGACCGTTTTCCTGAAAATGCACCAATATAGGGCCATTGACATCCCAAAAGATGGTCAGCATGATTTTCCCAGCGGAAGCCTGTGTCTTGAATTTTTTGTTGGCCGGAGACAACGGGTGCTTCCAATGCATCGCTTGTCTCTTACTCTCTGGTTCATAATGGTATACCCAGGACACGTCTCCTGTCACAATTCAATGGAGAAAAGCATCTCCTTCACGAGCATGACAGTCCAAATGCTCCTGACAAATCGTCTGCCGTGCACGCTTGTGATCATCGGACAACTGCCTTGGGACCCATCTGCTACACACTTTCCTATACCCGAGG
>Ga0123352_10011915_pt1 | contig 13720 bp, 13 predicted proteins | sample TergutLab28metaG_FD_89700 | JGI IMG/M metagenome (GOLD analysis project Ga0123352, IMG submission 89700) | Labiotermes labralis P1 segment gut microbial communities from Petit-Saut dam, French Guiana - Lab288 P1 | ecosystem: Host-associated > Arthropoda: Insects > Digestive system > Gut ...
CCTGTTTTTATGTAAAGGGCGAACACAAAGTTCGCCCTTACATTATTATTTATATTTGGGTAGCCAATCTCCATGCACTTCTATTAGCTCATCTACCATTTTGTAAATATCATCAATAGAAAGTTCTGCCGCAGTATGCGGGTCAAGCATTGCGGCTTGATAAATGTGTTCTTTTTTAAGGGTCGTTGCTGCTTCAATCGTTAGCAGGTGCACATTCACTTGGGTCATATTCATTGCCGCAAGCTGTACAGGCAGGCGCCCTACGTGGCAACCACTGATGCCGTAGTTGTCTACCAAGCAAGGTATTTCTACACAAGCATCTTGTGGTAAGTTTTCAATGAGCCCGCCCTTGTTAATAACACTTGCACCAATTTTTATTGGTACACCTGTTGTCATCGCTTCCATTATATAGGAAGCATATTCGCTAGATCTTTGGTGTGGCTTGCTTTTTGCTGTTTGAGATAGTTCAGTATATTCTTTTTCCCATGCGGCAATTTGTCCAATACAACGGCGTGGGTATTCATCCAACGGAATGTTAAACGCGTCAATAAGTTCCGGATATTTCGATTTAATAAACCATGGTGTATATTCCGCATTATGTTCGCTAGACTCTGTACAGTAATAACCCATTCTTTTAATGTACTCGTAGCGGACCATATCGTAATGCTTTTCAGCAGCATTTTTTGCGGCAGCGCGCTTGCGAATTTCCGGATAAAGGTCGTTACCGTCTTTATCTGTAATGTCCAAAAGCCATCCCATATGGTTAACACCGGCAATTAATTCTCGTCTGCCATCAAGCTTGTCTTCCATGCCAAGGTCTTTTAAAAGATAATAGGAGCAGCCTTGTACACTATGGCAAAGACCAATTGTATTAATTCCTGTATACCTTTGCATAAACCCGGCAAGTATTGGCATTGGGTTTGTGTAGTTTAAGAACCATGCATTAGGACAAACTTCTTCCATGTCACGGGCAAAATCTGCCAATACAGGAATTGTCCTAAGGCCACGCATGATGCCGCCAATGCCCAATGTATCTGCAATTGTTTGCCTTAAGCCATACTTTTTAGGAATTTCAAAGTCTGTTATGGTACACGGATCGTATAAGCCAACTTGTATTGCATTTACCACAAAGTTTGATCCGCGAAGGGCGTCTTTACGCTTTTCTACGCCCAAAAACGTGGTTATTTTTGCTTTGCCTCCAAGCCCTTCGTTTATTGCCTTAATAATTGTTGCACTTTCCTGCAAGCGTTTGCCATCAATGTCGTACAGGGCAATTTCGCTGTCTGCTAAAGCTGGTGACGCCATGCAGTCCCCAAGTACGTTACGCGCAAATACGGTACTGCCAGCGCCCATAAATGTTATTTTTGCCATGGTTAATTCATTCCTTCCTTTTGGGTTATAGCAATTTTTAAGTGAATTGTCTATATATAATTATCTGATAACTATAACAAAAAAGCAAGGAATTAGTTTTAAAATATATTGAATGATATGAAAAGTCTTTTGATTGCTTATTTAGTTTCGTCATGTTACCATACGCTAATCATAAGCGCAGGGGAGCCGATGTAATGAAAAGATATAATGCAACGAACACGCCGGTAGTCAGCGTAATTACACCTTTTTACAATCGTGAGCAGTATATTGAAAAATGCATAAATTCTATTACAGAACAGTCTTATCCTAATTGGGAACTTATTTTGATAGACGACGGTTCTAAAGATTGTACCGCCGATATTTGTAAAAATTATATGGAACGAGATCCACGCATTAAAATGTTCACCAATGATTGTAATTCAGGTGTGGCTTATTCCAGAAATAAAGGGATTGATATGTCCCAAGGGGAATATATTATTTTTGTAGATTCTGACGATTTTATTACAAGCTGCTACATTGAAATGCTGTTGCAAATCGCCTTAACGCATTCCTGCGAAATGGTGCAATGCAAAATAAAATGGGGCTGTACGTTAGAAACATCGGATGACTTTGATAAAGATGCCCATTATTTTATGACAATCAACATGGACCGGGCAGATGCTTCGCATTCTTTACAGGATGGAAGGGATTCCCGCTTAGGCGGAATGGTATGTGCTAAACTGTACCATAGGCGGCTATTTGAAGGGATACGCTTTCCCCTAGGAAAAATCCATGAAGACGAAGCCGTCATGCACCGTTTAGTTTATGAATCCAATGGGATCGCTTGTATCAGTGCAGAAATATATTATCAAGTGGACTCTAAGTCCAGTATCATGAGGGATAGTTTTTCAAAAAAGCGTTATGATATTATTGATCAATTAGAAGACAGGTATCAATTTTATCTGGAAAAAGGATTAACCTGCTGCGCTTATATGACTGCCCAACGCATTGGCGTACAGCTAATTGATTTGTATCGCCAAACTAAAGCACATCTTAACGAGGATAGTCAGGAACTTTTACAGCAGTACGCGAACACTTTGCCAAGATATTTAGATTCTCCTTATATGACGGAAGAAAAAAAGCGGCTGCACCTATTGTGGCTGGAACAGCCAGAGGCAGGCGAATGGTATTTTACCATACCATATATGCGACAAACATTTACTAAAACAGGAGAGTGGAGTTAAACGGTATGGATTTTTTGACAAAAATGCCATCACTTGATACTATATAAAAAATTAAAAACTTATTGTAGTGAAGGGTGATAAAAATGCGCTGGCTTTTTGGATACATTATCGCGATTTGTTTACTATTGGTGGTCGTTAGTCAAAGCATTATCTTTCCTACATTTTTTATGCCGTTTTTTAGATGGCAGTATGAGCGCCTTAACGTGGCAGAAACCATACAGGTAGAAAAAGATGAGCTAATGCGCGTAACAACTGACTTGCTGGATTATATGCGCGGCCGCAGAGAAAGCTTGGAAGACGTTTACGGCATAGTTGCAGGTGAAGAGCGCAGATTTTTTAGCGATATAGAAATACGGCATATGATAGATGTTTTAGATTTATATGACATTGCTTTTATGATACGTAACATCGCATTTTTTGTAATGATAGGACTTATTTTGGGTATGGCATTGTTAAAATATGATGTGCTGCATGTTTTATTTCGCTGCGCGAGAGAAGTGTTTGCATGTTTTTTAATATTGTCAGCCATACTGGTAGGGGTTATTGCTGTAAATTTTGAACGGGCATTTGATATTTTTCATTATATATTTTTTGATAACGATTACTGGATACTTGACCCACGTGTAGATTTATTAATAAATATGGTACCGCTTAATTTCTTTATTCATATTTCTATTTTTATTGCATTACTAATGGTTACCGCGTCACTTATAATTATTTTAGCTGCAACGGTATATTTGCGTCGGACGCAGCCTACATTCTATAAATTATGATTGTACTATGGATAATTTTATGGTTAATATTAGGGGTTTTGGCACTGTTCGTTTCTGTTTTACTGCTTGTGCTAGTGCTGTTGGCTATCCCTATACGTTACACCGTGAATATGGAAAATGGAGAAGCCAGAGAAGACGGAACCAATGCAAGTGTTCGCGTCAGTTACTTGTTTAAACTTATTCGTGCCTACTATGATTACAAAAATGGTGATGGGCAGCTTAAAATACGTGTGCTTTGGTTTGCTGTGGGCGAGAGAAAAAAGAAAATCAAAGCGCATGTTGAAACAGACATGCCTGCCGAAAATGAATCTACTGAAAGCGGTCCCATAGAAGACAAGCCAGATGAAACAGCCAGACCATCTAAGTTTCAACGCTTTTTCAAATCAGCTAAGGACAAAATTGAAAGAATAAACCATAATGCAAATACAGTATTGACATACCCTAATCTAAAAACTATCATTAGCTTAAGTGTAAACGCATTACGAAAGATATTCAAAATACTAAAACCAAAGTATTTTGATATTTCAGGCACAGTAGGTTTTGCAGACCCATCCAGAACAGGGCTTTTTATTGGATTTTACGAGGCCATTACCCAAACATTAAAAATAAGAAAAAATGTACGTTTGGCAGGTAATTTTGATACCCCGCACACAACGGCAGAACTTAGGGTTGTTGTAAGGGGAAGCATAAATATAGCCCGATTACTACTGCCGGTAATAGGGCTGCTGTTAAAAAAACCGATTCATATATTAATCTCGGACATGTTAAAATAATTAATTAGCGTATATATTTTAAGAAAGGAAGATTTGCATGAGTAATAGTGCGACAGAAAATTTAAAAATGCTATTTTCTAAAATGGATGACTTTGTTTCTACCAAAACAGTTGTGGGTGAGCCTGTAATTATGGGTGATGTAACCTTGGTTCCTCTTGTGGACGTTTCATTTGGTATGGCCACAGGTGTTACCGCTTCAACAGACGAGAAAAAAGGTAAAGATGGCGGCGCAGGCGGAATGGGCGCAAAAATGACACCGGCTGCAGTTGTAGTAATATCTGGCGGCACGGTGCAGCTAGTAAATGTTAAAAACCAAGAAAGTGTTAACAAAATGATAGATATGATACCGGGCATCGTATCAAAGCTGGGTTCATTATTTGGAAAAAAGGATAAAGAGGGTACCGTCACAGACATACCTGAAATAACTGTAGTTGAGTAGTTATTACACCGTAATGGCAACCATTTTACCGAGTGGTAATGTAAAGTTTGGCGATGTATGCCCACAGCTTAAGCCCCATGCTGTGGGCTTTTTTTCTGTTAGAACTATCTCGTTTATTGCAAGCTGCAATGTTTCTAATGTTTCCGGTGAAAAGTCTCCAAATATGATACCTGTTGCTGCGCTAAGCTTTCCAGCTAGTTTTAATTGTAAAAGTAATCTATCAACACGGTAAGGCTCTTCATTAACGTCTTCTAGAAACAGGATGCGTCCTCTGGTTTTTATTTCATAAGGTGTACCTAGGGTAGACGCTATGACACTTAAATTTCCGCCGGTTAATATGCCGCTTGCTTGCCCGGGGTAGAGCGTTTGTAGATTGCTGTCTGGCGGCAAAAACTCTAATATATTAGGAAAAGACGTTTGATTGCGGATTTGTTTTGTCTGCATGGGAAATTGCACCCGGCTGCGAGATGTATAAGCAGATACCACTGCATGCAATCGGTGAAATGCGGCCGTACCGCTTTTTTTTGTGCTTTTGAAAATAGCGCTTGTAAGGGACTCAAGGGTTTGTGGGTGCAGCGCAGCATCACTAAGGCAGGATACGGGCATTGGCCCATGAAATGTGACAAGCCCACATAACTGATTTAGTGCGATATGAAGCGCGGTAATATCGCTAAATCCGACCACTACCTTAGGGTTTTTACGAATGAGCGCATAGTCTATGTAGGGGAGCAGACGTGCAGTCCCATAACCGCCCCGCGCCATAAAGATACCTTTTATATTGACATCTGCAAAAGCCTCATGTAGGTCTTGCAGCCGTTGATGGTCTGTACCTGCCAAGTAATCATGGGAGGCGTAGCAGCCGGGCATTACTTTTACTTTAAGTCCCATGGATTCTATTACGTTTACCCCATTTGCAAGTTTTGTGCTGTCACATATGCCAGAAGCCGCTACTATTGCAACGGTATCTCCTTTGGTAAGCAATTCGGGTGTTTGCATTTAACATACCTCACTTTACTATAGCAATTTACTTGAAAACAGGTGAAAGTAATTGTCTATACTTTTGTTTATATTATGCCTAATGCTGGTACGAATTGACTAGTGCCGCATGGTTTGTTAGACTTATGAAAAGTATTTGCGCGTACAGCGTCCCATGAAAATAGATGGAGAGTGTAAATATGACAGTTAAAGAGAAAGCCTTACAGCTAGGTTATAGCGCATGCGGCATAATTCCGGCTAATATTTTTGAAGAGTTTAACAACGCTTTAAGCGAGCGGTTTAAGTCGTTTCCAAATTCCGAAAAACTTTATGGGTGGATGAGAGATTTTGGTACGCCTCCCGAAGGTGCTAAGTCAATTATCGTGTGTGTTAGGGGGTTTAGTCAATATAAAATTCCGCCTAAGCTCAAGAAACACTTTGGCAAGTATTACCTCTTTCATAGTGATGTTGCTTATGGCCCGGGTTTCCGCATGAGAGCCGAGTTTGAAGCCTATTTGCAAGTATCGGAAATGCGCATATTAAATGCCCACGAGTTTCCCATTAGATGGGCTGCTGTAAAAGCCGGACTTGGCAAATTTGGGCGCAATAATTTTTTCTACACGCCCCAGCACGGTTCCTATAACCATATAGACGCATGGGTTGTAAATGCGGAGCTAGACTATGACGAATATAATGGCGAAACCACACTGCCAGAGTGTAACGAAAATTGTCAAATGTGCGTAGCGGCTTGTCCATCAAAGGCACTTGAAGATGGATTTTCTATGGACTATGGCAAATGTCTAACATACTTAATGTTTGAACAGGAACTGCACACCGACGAAGTAAAGAAACATATGGGCGAGTGGTTATATGGCTGCGATGCCTGCCAAGACATATGCCCGGCAAACAATGGCAAACTTACCGGTGAAGAAGATTTTCCTCTATTGGCACAATATGACGGCTATGCCGATCCTAAAAAAATACTAGACATGGACAATGAAACATACACAAGCATTATACACCCACGGTTTAACCGCCCTGGAAAAGACGGATTGCTTAAATGGAAATGCAACGCACTGCGTGCCTTAATAAATGCCGGTACAGAAAAAGAGCTGGTACATGCGTGCTGCAAACACCCCGAGCCCAGCATTAGAAAAATTGCAGAGTGGGGATTGAAAAATTAAACGTGCAAATGCTTCCCAAGCTTGTCAAAAACACCAACCAGCATATTTTTCGCGCCAAGTACAATAAAGCGCTCAAATATACCCCGGGCCAGCATTTTTGATAAAGCCGGGTTTTCCATGGCATCGGTAACATTTGCGCCATGGGCGGTACATAACAGTTTTACCCCCGCATTAAGCACAGTATCTACTGCCCGGGCATCTTCTTCTCCGCCAAGTTCGTCTACGGCAATAACATCTGGGGACATGGCCCGCAGCAGCATTACCATTGCAATAGCCTTTGGGCAGCCGTCTAAAACATCTGTGCGTGTACCCACATCGTTCTGCGGAATTCCCTGAAAAGAACCTGCAACTTCGGATCGCTCGTCTGTTAGGCCAACAGTCATGCCCCTGTTAGATATTTGCCTAACAATATCCCTAAGTAAGGTGGTTTTGCCACAACCAGGGGGCGATATGATCATTGTGTGCAGCAGGCCGCTGTCGCCCAGTATATATGGTAAAATTTTATCCCCACAGCCAACAACGCTATGGGCAATGCGTATGTTGATTGCACTGATATATTTCCAGGCTTTTACCATGCCATTCTCCAAAACCACCTGGCCGGCGACACCAACCCTGTGTCCGCCAGCCAGCGTAATATAACCCATAGACAACTCCGTTTCGAAGGCATAAAAAGAATGGCGGCTTATACGCTCCATTGTTTCATAAATATCATCCGGGGTTGGGTGGTATGTGTTTGGTCCTACGGAAGTTAGTTTTGAGTTTATAGCAAAGTCACATCCATCTATTTTTACAATCATGGGCTTGTTGGCCCGCAAACGGATTTCCGTAATTTTATTAAATTCTGCTAAATTAATTAAATCGATTTGCCGCGCAACTGCCCCACCTAAAAAAGCACGTATGTTTTCTTTTATATTCATGACAACGCCCCATTCCATTATATATGTGTTAATATATGACAAGCTGTTTGGGGTTATTACGAAAATAAATTCAGTTGGGTGCAAATCGCACCCAACTGAATAAGTTGCTTTATAATGGGCAAATAGGAGGGTTTTATATTTTTCAAAATTTAAAAAAACTTGCCACATACTACACACCGTACAAAGGGTTGCTTGCTGCCAATTTGGTTAGCACAGTTTTTGTTGCTGCACTGGCACTTGCTTTACCAATTCTTGTGCGGCATGTTACAGGCACAGTAATAGAGCTTGGCGGAGACAATGTTATAGGCGAGATTATACGCATAGGCGCAGTGATGCTTGCAATTATTATTGCACAAACAGGTTTTGCAATTTTTTATGCCTATAAAGGACATGATATGGGTGCAAAAATTGAGCGAGACATGCGGGGGGAGTTATTTGGGCAATATCAAAAACTTCCATTTAGCTTTTACGACAACCAAAAGATCGGACAGCTTATGACCCGACTGTCAAATGACCTTAACGGCTTGTCAGAAATGATGCACCATACGCCAGAAAACATTGTGATGTATGGCATCCAGTTTATAGGCGCGCTTATTATCCTGTTTGCAATAAATTGGCAACTTGCATTTATTGTTTGTATCCCGGTTGTTTTAATGGTGGCATATTCATTTCCGTTTTATCGCAAAATGCAGAAGGTAAAAAAAGAAAATCGCGAGATTCTTGGCAATGTAAGCAGCTTTGTGCAAGAAAACCTATCAGGTATTAAGGTTATAAAAAGTTTTGCCAACGAAGGGGCCGAAATTGCCAAATTTAAAAAAGAAAACGCTAATTTCTATACCAGCCACAAACAAATTTATAAGTACGAAGCCTTAAATTTTGAGCCCATCCAATTCTTCTTTCGGCCACTGATTACAATTGTTATTGTAACTGCCGGCGGTATATGGATTACAATGGGCGAGTTAGCACTGACAGACTTATTGATATTTGTAATGTACGCCGCCTACCTTACAGAGCCAATACCTCAGCTTGCTTTTATGGTAGAGCAGGTTCAAGACGGACTAATAGGGTATGGCCGTTTTAGAGAAATTATGGATACGGTGCCCGATATTCAAGATGCAGAAAATGCCGCCCTTTTAGACAGTGTAAAAGGTGACGTGCACTTTGCTAATGTCGCCTTTAGGTATAGCGCAGATGGTGATGCGGTTTTAAATCATATCAACCTAACTGTAAAGCAAGGGGAAACGATTGCAATAGTCGGGCGTTCCGGCATAGGAAAAACCACGCTATGCTCACTTATCCCGCGTTTTTACGATGTTTCAATGGGCAGTATATCCATCGATGGTAAAGATATACGCGCTGTTACCCAAGAATCTTTGCGTAAGCAAATAGGTGTTGTGCGTCAAGAAACCTTTTTATTTGCCGGCACCATAATGGAAAATATCCTATACGGAAATTTATCTTGCGCAGAGCAAGATGCAATTGAAGCGGCAAAAAAAGCAAATGCCCATGAGTTTATTATAAACTTACCGGATGGTTACAATACGGACATTGGCCAGCGTGGTGTAAAACTTTCCGGCGGGCAGCAGCAGCGCATAAGTATTGCAAGGGTTTTTCTAAAAAACCCACCAATTCTAATTTTTGATGAAGCCACCAGTTCCCTAGATTATGAAAGCGAAAAAGCCGTAATGGAAAGTCTAACCACCTTAGCCAAAGGGCGGACTGCATTTATAATAGCCCACCGCTTAAGCACAATACAAAATGCCGACAGAATTATTGTGCTGGAAAAAGACGGCATTGTAGAAGAAGGTACACATAAAGAACTGTGCGCCGCAAAAGGTGTATATGCCCAGTTGTATAATTCGCAAAATTAAAAGCATGTAAAAGTGTAAAAGCAGTGCATGCCTGGCCTAATGAGGGCCCCCGACTGAAAGGAATGGAATCAGCAATATGAAACTTGACCGCCTCATGGGCATACTTACTATTTTACTGCAAAAAAACAGAGTAACAGCTCCATATTTGGCCGAAAAATTTGAAGTAACCAGGCGTACAATAAACAGAGACGTTGACGCCCTTTGCCAAGCAGGCATACCCATTGTAACCCATCAAGGCGCAGGCGGCGGTATCTCCATAGCCGAAGGCTTTAAGCTGGATAAAAGTATTTTAACTGCCGGAGAGTTATCAGAAATTATTACCGCCGTAAAGGGAATCGGCAGTGTTTCTCACAAGTCCCACATAGAGCAAACCTTGGATAAGCTGGGGGCTAATTCAGAGGCTGTTGTTTCACTATCAGAACCGATTGTAATAGACCTGGCATCCTATTATAAAGGGCATTTAACATCTAAAATTGAAACACTTAAACAAGCAATTTTGAAAAAACAAATAGTCGAATTCGACTACTATTATGCCAGGGGCGAAGGCAGAAGGCGCATAGAGCCTTACTTGGTTATATTCCAATGGTTTTCTTGGTATGTATTTGGATATTGCCTAGAGCGAGAGGACTGGCGCCTGTTTAAATTAAACAGATTATGGAATTTATCTGCACACATCGAGGAATTTATCACACGTGACATCCCGCCAGAAAAGCGCGATTTCAACAGCCACCTTACAGAGGAAATTGAACTAATTGCCTTATTTGATAAGTCCGCCAAATATCAGCTTATGGAAACCTATGGGCCGGAATTTCATCGGGAAACAGATGAAGGTTTGCTTTTGCAAATAGGTTTTACAAACAAAAGTTATATCATAAGTTGGCTGCTTAGTTTTGGCGCAAAAGTAAAAGTCCTGGAACCGTCTTACATTGCAAGTGAGATTAAAGCCATTGCAGAAAATATTTTAGCCCAATATCAGACCATTCCACTTCCTAAAGGGTCTATTGACTAATCCGTTAACTATAGGATAAAATCAATACAAATAATATACAACCAGGAGGTTAACATGAGCGCAAACATGGGTAACGGAAAAGTGACAGGCTTAGCACATATTGGGATATTCGTAAAGGATATCGACAAGTCAATGGACTTCTACAAGCGTCTTGGATTTACAGTTGACAAGGAAGAGGCCCCAAGCATTCGTTTGGCATTTATAAGTGCCGGAAACTGCTTAATAGAATTGGTTGAGCAAAAAGATATGCCGGCACGCCAGGCCGGAATAGTAGACCATGTTGCCATGGTTGTAGACAGCGTAGACGCCGCCATAGCAAACGCGAAAGCAAACGGCATAGAAATTGACGCAAGCACAGTAAGTTCTGTAGATATTTTAGGTGGCATTAAAAATGTGTTCTTCGAAGGCCCAGATGGAGAAAGACTTGAGTTTTTTGAGTATTGCGGTAAGTAATTAAGTAGACTGAGAGGACTGAGTTCTGCGGTTTGCAGAGTTCAGTCTTTTTATTATGGAATTGTCAGATGCCATTAAGAAATTTTGGAGGGCCCAAATTGTGCCAAATTATTACAATGTAATTGATTTGTTTTGCGGCTGTGGCGGTTTTTCCCTTGGGTTTAGCCAGGCAGACTTTAATGTTAAGTTGGGAATTGATGTATGGGAGGATGCCACCGTTACATATAAGCATAATTTCCCCAAAGCAGTTGCACTAAATAAAGATATTCGTGAAGTGACAGGAAATATAATTTCTAATTTAACAAAAATACCCATTGAAAATATAGATATTATTGTTGGCGGCCCCCCCTGCCAGGGTTTTTCTGTTTCTGGCAAAAGGATTAAAGATGACCCTCGCAATGAGCTATATAAATCTTTTGTGCGCATTGTAGAAGATATAAAGCCAAAGGTTTTTGTAATGGAAAATGTGCCTGGCATAATTAAATTATTTGGTGGGAAAATTCTTGAAGATGTAATTGAGGACTTTTCGGTACTTGGGTACACAGTAAAATGCAAGATACTTTCTGCAGACGATTTTGGCGTTCCGCAGCAGAGAAAGCGCGTTTTCTTTGTTGGCATAAATAATAATAAAATAAAAAAAACATCCGAGTTTATATTTCCTTCAGCAACAACTGGGGTTATCCCACTTACTTGCGAGGAAGCCATTTCGGATTTAGATTTCCTTGCCGATGATTATGCTTCTGGTGAGGATATAGAATATCAATTATCTGCCACAACAGATTATCAAAAGAAGATGCGTTTTGGCAGCAAAAGGCTTCTTAATCATTCCGCAACCCGGCATAAGGCGAGAACAAGGGAAATTATTGCGATGGTTCCCGATGGTGGAAATTACAAGTCACTTCCACAAGATTTATGGCATACAAGAAAGGTAAATATAGCATGGACCCGCATGAGCAGTAAAAAGCCATGCTTTACAATAGATACGGGACACAACCATCACTTTCATTATCGGGCCAACAGAGTGCCAACCGTAAGGGAATCTGCTCGTATACAATCATTTCCGGATAATTTTAAGTTTATAGGCATAAAAACAAGCCAGCTTAAACAGGTTGGAAATGCAGTTCCGCCTTTGGTTGCAGAGGCAATTGCCCTTGAAATTAAAAAGCTGCTTGACAAAGAGTTGTAGTGTGAAGAAAACCACTGGGAGGTTAAAATGCTTAAAGCAGTTTCTCTTTTTGCAGGATGTGGTGGTGCAGACTGTGGTATGTTAGGAGGCTTCACCTTTAACGAAAAAAGGTACCCCAAACTTCCCTTCGAACTTATTTATGCCACTGATATTGATGCCAAAGCTATTCATACCCACAAGTTAAATTTCAAGTGTGGCCATGTGGTTGTTGGGGATATTCGGGATGTGCATGAAGATTCGATTCCGGACCACGATGTGCTTATTGGCGGGTTTCCGTGCCAGTCTTTTAGCACTGTAAACCCAACAAAAGACCCTACAGATGATCGGGCGCATCTTTACAAAGATATGGTTAGAATTGTGAAGGCCAAGCAGCCTAAAGTTTTTATTGCCGAAAATGTAAAGGGATTTATGCTCCTGCAAAAGGGCGCAATTATAAAAAAAGTAACAGAAGAATTTGAAGCCGTAGGTTATAGCGTATTCACTGGGCTGATAAATGCTGCGCAGTACGGTGTCCCCCAGCGGAGAGAACGAGTTTTTATGGTTGGTATACGTAATGATATTAATCGTGAGTTTCAGTTTCCTGCGCCCACCACTGCAAATGCGCCGGTGCCCTTATCCGTAGCTGTTCCTAAATTAGCCATTGACGAGACAAAATATTATTTTTCCGAGCGTGCGGTACAAGGCATGAAAAATGCTAAAAATAATATGAAACGTGGCCTTGCGCAAAATCTTGATGAGCCTTGCCTAACGGTGACAAGCCACCTTGCCAAGGCAACTTTAAATTCTCGCGACCCGGTTTTGCTGGTGGATGCTAAAAAAGAGCTTTATCGCCGTTTTACACCAAGGGAAGCTGCCAGAATACAGTCTTTCCCAGATGAATTTGAGTTTGCAGGCGGCGATGCAGATGCTTACCGCCAAATTGGAAATGCAATTGCACCGGTTGTGTTTTGGTATTTGGCAAAAAGTGTGGTTGAACTTTTAGAAGACTATATCTAGATTAAAAAAAGGGCTGTCTCATTAAGTCCCACAAAAAAAACGAGAGATGCGTAAAAAAACAAGCACTCTCGTTTTTTTGTTGTAAAATAGTTTTATGCGAAACAAAATACAACAAGGTAATAATACCTCAAAAGCAGCCCCATATCAACTAATGTTGCCACTAGAACTGGAAGTAAAAATTGAATCAACCATCACCGTATACGAGTGTCATGGTTGTATGGACTGCCCACAGAAAAAACTCTGTACTCGTGCTAAGGGTAACCGAAAAATCCAAGTTTCAAAGGATTTTATTGCTTTGCGTAACGAATCACTTGCAAGAATCACTTCTGATAACGGCAAGCTATTACGACTTAACTGAAGTATTCAATTAGAAGGTACCTTTGGCGTATTGAAGCAAGAGTATGGATTCAAGCGATTTTTTAGGCGAGGGGCTACCAATGTTTTTACCGAAGCAACAATCTTTGCTATTGCTTACAATATCAACAAGCTGCACGGAAAAATGAATCGAAAGTTTTCTGGCGTTATCATTCACCAACTAAAATCTGCCTAA
>Ga0123352_10011916_pt1 | contig 13719 bp, 11 predicted proteins | sample TergutLab28metaG_FD_89700 | JGI IMG/M metagenome (GOLD analysis project Ga0123352, IMG submission 89700) | Labiotermes labralis P1 segment gut microbial communities from Petit-Saut dam, French Guiana - Lab288 P1 | ecosystem: Host-associated > Arthropoda: Insects > Digestive system > Gut ...
AATATCAATAAAAAATGGAATTAATATTAAAATACTTCCCAAATTTGACCGATATACAAAAAAAGCAGTTTGAGGCTTTATACGATTTGTATTCGGATTGGAACGAAAAAATCAATGTCATTTCGCGCAAAGACATTGCGAATTTATATACTCATCACGTACTTCATTCGTTGGCTATCGCCGAAATCATTCAGTTTCAGTCCAAAACAAAAATTTTGGACGTTGGCACAGGCGGCGGATTTCCGGGAATTCCGCTGGCGATTCTTTTTCCCGAAGCGCGTTTTGTGTTGATTGATTCTATCGGCAAAAAAATCAAAGTCGGCACAGAAATTTCAAATGCTATCGGATTGAAAAACACGACATTAAAACATTTGCGCATTCAAGACGAAAAAGAAAAATTCGATTTCGTGGTAAGTCGCGCCGTGATGCCATTGGGCGATTTGGTGAAATTAGTCCGCAAAAATATCAGCACCGAACAAAAAAATGCTTTGCCAAACGGATTAATTTGCCTCAAAGGCGGCGAATTGCAAAACGAAACAAAAGAATTTAAAAACGCGGCAGAAGTGTTTGAAATCAGCGATTTTTTCAAAGAGGAATTTTTTAAAACAAAAAAAGTGCTTTATCTGCCGATGTAAAACCCCTAAATCCCCTAAAGGGGACTTTTTGGGAAGTGCAAAAAAAGTGCGAAAGCGCGAAACAGAAAAATGATAAAATGATAAAATGATAAAACGCAAGTCTTTTGTCTAAAAATCTAACGTCTAATAGTCTAAATTTATGAATATAAAAATTTTCACTTTCAATCCTTTTCAGGAAAATACATACGTTTTGTTTGACGAAACGAATGAAGCGGTTATTATCGATGCAGGCTGTTTGTCTGTCCAAGAAAAACAGGAATTAAAACGATATTTCGAGGATAACAATTTGAAATTGAAGCGAGTATTGAACACGCATTTGCATCTCGACCATCAGTTTGGCAACCGATTTCTTTTCGAAACTTTCGGCATTGCGCCCGAAGCGCACAAAGACGACGAGTTTTTGATTGAATATTTTCCTGTTCAAGCCCGAACTTACGGATTTGAAAACGCAGGCGAAGCACAAGCGTTGGGGAATTATCTTGCAGATAATGAGAAAATTAAGTTTGGAAACTCCGAATTGACCGCAATTCACGTTCCGGGACATTCGCCCGGAAGTTTGGTTTATTATAATGAAAAAGACGGCGTACTTTTTACCGGCGATGTTTTGTTTTTAGAATCCATCGGTCGCACCGATTTGGCAGGCGGAAATCACGGTTTGCTTCTCAAATCCATTCGCGAAAAACTATTTACTTTGCCCGATGCAACCGTAGTTTATCCCGGACACGGCGACAGCACAACGATTGGATATGAGAAAGTGCATAATCCGTATTTTTAGAGTGCAGAGTGTAGTTGACTTACGCAAACAAATACGCGTAAGCCTTTATCATTTTATCGCGCAAAGCGCATTTATCATTTTATTATTTTCGCGCTTCGCGCAGAAAAATCACCGCATTATTTCGCTTCTTGAAGCATCTAATCGCAGCAAAATAAACAGAAGCGTCGTAAACGCCCAAAGCGATGAACCGCCATAGCTGAAAAACGGCAACGGAATGCCGATTACAGGCATCAATCCGACAACCATTCCGATATTTATCATAATGTGGAAAAAGAAAACACTCAGTACGCCGTAAGCGAAAACTCGACTGAATGTGTCGCGTTGTCGTTCGGCAATGTGAAGCAGTCGCAACAGGAAAAATAAAAACAAAAGCAAAACAAAGACCACTCCGACAAAACCAAATTCTTCGCCAATGGTACAAAAAATAAAATCGGTAGCTTGTTCGGGAACATAATTTAATTTTGTTTGCGTACCTTGCAAAAATCCTTTTCCAAGCAATCTGCCCGAGCCGATGGCGATTTTCGACTGATTTACGTTGTAGCCTGCACCGCTTGGGTCGTCCACCATATTCAACAAAATTTTAATGCGAATTTGCTGATGCGGTTGCAAAACCGAGTCGAATATATAATCGGTTACAAAGGAAAATGTAATCGCCACAACAATGAAAATCACCAAGTTTCTTAATCTTGTTGAACGTTTGATGAACGCAAAAATTCCCCAATACAAAACGCTTGCCAACACAGTAAAAAGTGCAACATAAGTATAATTTATTGTAAACCAGAAATTCAAAACGTAAGAAATAAGCGCAAAACCGGCAACTCCGCCGAGCATAATCCAAGCCGGTTTTCGCTTTTCTTTTTTATAAAAAAATGTGTAAAAAAACTGGACAAGCAGAATAGCCGACATAGCGATAATAATTCCTAAATCTCCTTTGACGTTTTCCAGCGGAACATCGCCAAAAAGAACAAGAATAACGAACAACAAAATAGCAAAAACTCCCGAAAGAAGCACGATTCCGCTCATTCCTTCGCGGTAAAAAACCAAAAAGAAAGCCAAAAAAACCAATGCTGTACCGGCTTCGTTTTGTAAAACAATGAAAATGAGAGGAACGAATACGATAAGACAAACCAAGAAAAAATTCTTCCATTCAGTTATTCTTCCTTTTACCGAAATAAATCGCGCAACAGCTAAAGCAGTGGTTACTTTTGCCAATTCTGCCGGCTGAAAACTGATAGGACCAAATACTAACCACGAGCGCGAGCCTTTAATATCGGGCGCAATAAAAATAGTGAGAAGCAACAGCAAAGCAACAGCAATATAAGCGAAATTTGTAATAATGCTGTTGAATATTTTGTAATCAATCAGGAGTAAAATTCCGATAAGTACAAACGAAGTAACAATCCAAACAAATTGCTTACCGGCACGATTACTGAAATCAAACATCGAATATGATTCCGCGCCAAAATCATAAGTCGCGCTGTATATGCTCAGCCATCCGCATACAACCATGATGAGATACAATAAAATTGTAACCCAATCTACCTGTCGTTTTATGCTGGTTTGCCTCATATTAAGCCCCTCCAAACCTCCCCACAAGGGAGGCTTTCAAACTTTTTTATTTTTCTGTTTTTTTGATTGAAGCCTCTGCAATAAGCCTCCCAAAAACTTTTTTCCTTTTTCTTTCCCTTATGGGGAAAGTCCCGAAGGGGAAAGGGGCTGGGGAGGTTTGGAGGGGCTTTTATCTCCTCACTACATTTGGATTTGTTATTGTGTTTTCTGTTTTTTCGAGCAAATCAGTTCGTCTTACTTCTCCAAAAATATATTGTTCAATCATCAAACTTGCAATGGGCAAAGCGTAAGTTGCTCCGAAGCCCGAATTTTCCACCACAACGGCAATGGCAATTTGCGGATTTTCCAACGGCGCAAAAGCAACGAACATCGAGTGGTTTCTTCCGTGCGGATTTTGCGTTGTTCCGGTTTTTCCCGCCATTTCAATTCCCGGAACGCGAAGTCGGCTTCCCGAACCGGTATAAACCATCATACGCCGCATTCCTTCTATTGCAACAGGAAAATGACGACTATCAATCGCCGTTTCGTGCCTTTCCCAAGTGTGCGAATCCGTTTTTCGCAAATGCGGCGTAATAAAATAACCTCCGTTGGCAATGGCAGCTGTGAAATTTGCCATTTGAAGCGGTGTAGTTAGAATTTCGCCTTGTCCGATTGCCAATGAGCGAATGGTCATTGCTCGCCAGCCTGTTGAGCCAAATCTTCTATCGAAAAACTCCTCATTTGGAATAAATCCGTCCATTTGCTGAAAAATATCTGTATTCGGAATTCTTGGTCCAAGTCCGAAACTTTTTACTTTTGAAGCCCAAGTTGAGTATGTATTTTTGAAAATAGCATTTCTCATTCCGTATCCGTGAAGTTCCAACGTATTTCGAAATGTTGCCCAAAAAAACGGATTACAACTTTGCTGAATGGCAACATAAACATCGGTCGGCGTTTGATGAAAATGCGAGCATCGTATCGGTCGCGAATCCGTTCCGTGACACAAAAACCGCGAATGTTTCGTAATTGCGCCCATTTCCAAGCCAATCAGTGCTTGAACCATTTTAAACGTTGAGCCGGGCGAATATCGCGCTTGAACGGCACGATTAAAAAGTGGTCTTGTCGGGTCATCGCGAAGTTCGATGAAATTTCTCGAACGCGCTCGCCCGACCAGAAGCGATGGGTCGAAAGTCGGATTTGAAACCATCGCCAAAATTTCGCCTGTGCTTGGCTCAATGGCAACGATGCTTCCTATTTTTCCATTCATCAGCCGTTCGCCGAGTTGCTGTAATTTAATGTCGATTGTCAGCGTAATATTTTCGCCTGCTCTCGGTGCAATGTCACGTTCGCCATCGCGGTATCTGCCTTTTATTCGTCCTCTGGCGTCGCGCAGTAGAATTTCAACTCCTCTTTCGCCTCTTAATATTCTTTCGTATGTAAATTCGATACCATCTTGACCGGCAAAATCGCCTCTCCGATAATAACTGTCTGCATCGATTTGCCGTTGTGAAACTTCACCGATGCTTCCCAAGACGTGTGCTGCGTTTGGAAAAGTGTATTCGCGCAGTGTACGTTTTTGAATATGAAATCCGGGAAATCTAAAACTCGCTTGTTTAAAACCGGCAATATCTTTCGCACTTAATTGAGTCATAAATAGTTGCGGTGTGTGCGGCGAAAAACCTCTGTTTCGCCGTCTGTCGCGAATTTCACTCATGCGCGTATCAAAAAATTCGCGGTCAATTCCCAACAATCGGCAAAATTCGAGTGTATCCAAATTTTGAATTCCGCGCGTAACCACCATAATGTCGTAAGCAGGTTTGTTGTAAACAAGCAATTCGCCGTTTCGGTCAAAAATCATTCCGCGCGGAGCATGCAGTGTTCTGTGTAACAATGCATTTCTCCTCGCTTGTTCTCCGTGTTGTGTTTCGACAATTTGAAGCAAAAAAAATCGGACAATATAAATGAGAATAACCACAATAATAATCGCAGCCATTACAAATTTTCTATTTTGATACGGATTGCTGAGCATAATTCAGTTACGAGCTATCAGTTACAAATTGCAACTTCTTAACTCTCTTTTGCAGTTGCAAAGATACCACAAAAACCACAAAGACGAAAATGTTTAAATTTTTCGAGCTTGTTGATTTTTAGAAGTTACATTCACTTATTTAGCCGGGCAGATTGATAATGTGTGTAAGAACGGCGAATAAAATAATCTCGCTAAAACGAAAGCGTAATCACCACCAATTCTGATTGCGTTCCGATACGATATTGCGGTCCCCAAATTGCCAAACCGGACGAAACATAAAAATGTGTGTTTCCGCGCATCGAATGTCCGTGCGCATTTTCAAACATTCTGCTCACAATCAGATTGATAGGAAAAAATTGTCCGGCGTGCGTGTGTCCCGAAATTTGCAAATCGATGCCGTTTTTTTCTGCTTCGTACAAACGAAAAGGCTGATGGTCGAGCAGAATAATCGGTTTTGAATGGTCAATTCCGGCAACTAAGTCCGAAAGTGCTTTGCGGTTTCGGTTTGTGATGTCATCGCGCCCGACAAGGTAAAAACTATCGTCAATCAGCACAACCGAATCGCGGAGAAAATGAACATTTCCGCTTCGGAAAAACTCCATCACACCGTAAACATCACCGCCAATATATTCGTGATTTCCCAAAGCGGCAAAAACACCGAGCGGAGCGTTGATTTGGCGCAGATATTTATCCATATTTTGCCTAACAAGCGGAGCAAGCGCATTATCAATAATATCGCCTGCAAGAAGCACAATATCAGGATTTTGCTCGTTAATCAATCGCACAAAATTTTGCAATTTTCGCTTGTCGATAGATAAACCCAAATGAATATCGCTTGCTGCGACAATTCGCAACTCTCTGTTTTGAAGCGGTTTATCTTTTACGCTTATTTCGAGATTGACAATTTCTATCCGATTGAATTTGTAATTTCCGACAACCAGCAAAACGGCAATCGCACCAATACTCACAAAAAAAGCCCATTTTCGGAACGCCATCATTCCTTCGGGCGCAAAATGCAGAAAATGATTCGCCACGCGCACAAGGTCAATCAAAACAAACGCCAAAATCAAATAAAAGAAAATAAAGAGCGAGGATTGACCGATGAAAGCGATAGTTTTTGCAATAGAAGCGGTCGAAAGCATGCCAACAGCCATTCCGACAATAAAAAAAACGAACATCGAAACAGTGGTTATCAAATAAATATTCCGCGCCAACGGAACGTCGCGAAAAGTTTGACAACCGCGCAAAACGATGTAAGCAACCAATGCCACAAAAACGGCAAGTATAGCGATAATAAGTACAAATCTCATATTTTTAATTTTAAAAGCAGACAAAATTAGTCAATTTGTACAACTGTCGTGAAAAAATTATGTTTAATAGAGAAAATTTAACGTGTTATCAAATCCAAATCCTCCCAAAAATTCGGATACGATTTGCTCACAACTTCGGGATGCTGAATTTCAATGCTTTGCGTTAGTGCAATCGGCGAAAAAGCCATTGCCATTCGATGGTCGTCGTATGTTGCGATGCTCGGATTTTCTTGCGCTTCACAACGTTCGCCATTCCAAATCAACGTATTTTCGGGAAATTCGTGAAGCACATATCCGAGTTTTTTCAATTCGGCAATCAACGCCGCGATGCGGTCGGTTTCCTTTATTTTCAAACTTTGCAAACCCGAAAATTCAAACGGAATGTTTTTCACACAGCAAGTTACGGCGAAAGTTTGCGCCAAATCAGGCTCATTTACAAAATTATAGCGCATTTCTCGGCACCTTTTTCCGTTTGCGGTCAATAATACGCCGTTTTCGCGAAATTCGGTTTTTACACCTAAATTTTCAAATAATTTCGTCGTTTTGCTGTCACCTTGATAACTGTTTTTTCTCAATCCGCGCAGAAAAATTTTTCCTGTGCCCGCAATTGCCAACAATTCGTACCAATACGATGCCGAAGTCCAATCGGCTTCCACTGCGAAAGGAACAGCGCGATATTTTTGCGGTTTTATCTCAATCACATTTCCCGAAAAATCGGCATTCACACCAAATTCGCGCATCATTTCCAGCGTCATACGAATATACGGTTTTGAAATAATTTCACCTTCGAGCGTGATTCTCAGTCCGCGCTCCATACACGGCGCAATCATCATCAGAGCTGAAATATACTGACTGCTCACACCGCTGTTTAAGCGAATTTCTCCGCCTGCGAGCGCACGTCCGAAAATCTGCAAAGGCGGAAAACCGTCTTTTTCCAAATATTCGATTTTTGCACCCAAATAATTCAGCGCATCAACCAAAATTTTAATCGGACGTTGCTTCATTCGCTCGCTTCCTGTGATTGTAATTAATTGTTCGCCGAATTTTTTTGCAAAAAAAGCAGTAAGAAAACGCATCGCCGTTCCGCTCGCGCTAATATCGAAATGCGTATCGTTCGACTTTAACGCACACTGCAAAACGCGCGTATCATCGCTGTCCGACAAATTTTGTATTTCACAAGAATTTTCCGACAAAGCATTCAAAATCAAGGCGCGATTGCTGATGCTTTTTGATGCAGGCAAGTTAATTTCGGCGTTGATTGTTTTTGCGAGAATATGGAGTTTTTTCGCCATAAAATTCAAGAATTGAAAATACAAAGATAAAGCATTTTTTCTTATCTTTGCAATCAGAAATTTTAGCACGCAGATGACGCAGATAATCACGATTTACGCAGATTTTAAAATAAATCTGCGGTCATCTGCTAAATCTGCGTCATCTGCGTGCCAAAACTAAAATCCAAAGTTATGTTAGAATTTTTGAACCAACGCCGAACAATTCGGAAATATACCGACAAGTCGATTGATGCAGAATTGATGAATCGCTTGCTCGAAGTGGCTTGTCGCGCATCAAACACAGGAAATATGCAGGCTTACAGCATTGTTGTAACAACCGATGCAGAAATTAAACAACAACTCGCACCAGCGCATTTCAATCAGCCAATGACAACGCAAGCACCTGCGGTGCTGACTTTTTGTGCTGATTTCAACCGTTTTACAAAATGGTGCGAACAGCGCGAAGCCGATGCCGGATACAATAATTTTCAGTCGTTCATTGCTTCGGCGATTGATGCGCTGTTGGTTGCTCAAACTTTTGCCATTGCTGCCGAAAGCGAAGGATTGGGAATTTGCTACTTGGGAACAACCACTTACAACGCAGGCGAAATTGTTGATATTCTGCAACTTCCGAAATTGGTTGTGCCGATTATTGTAATCACAGTCGGTTATCCAGCCGAAATGCCCGAATTGACCGACCGTTTGCCGTTGGAAGCGGTTGTACACAATGACGTTTACAAAGATTTTACCGTCGAAAATATCGACCGTTTATACGCCGAAAAAGAAAACAGCGAATTTTACAAAAATTTCGTTGCCGAAAACAACAAACAGACTTTGGCACAAGTATTTACCGATGTTCGCTACACACGCAAAAACAACGAATTTTTTTCGGAAAAATTTATAGAAGTATTGAAAAAACAAGGATTTTTTTGATGTCGTCTCTACAAAATTTTATCTCTTCACAATTTTCGCAGTTTCTCCATTCACGCGGACAAAATACACGCCTGCCGGCAAATGACTAATCGAAATTTGCTCATTCGCTGCGACTATCCGTTGTAACACAATTCTGCCATTCAAATCCGTAATTTTTACAAGTGTATCTTCCGTAACTCCGTTGATGGTGAAATTTTCAAAAACAGGATTTGGGAAAATAGAAAGTGAACTTGTTGAAATATTCGGGATATTTGTTGGAACTTGGGAGTAATGGAAAGTGAGTGTAGAACTTTCATACCATGTGTTGTTCCACCACTCGTATTCTTTTCTGTTTACTATCTTGTTAAAAAACACACTCTCTATATTTTCAAAATCCATAATATCAGACACAAAAACATTTGACAAAAGAACATTGTCTATCGGAATAAATAAATCAAATTCGAATTTTGTTTTCCAATATTCTTCCCACACATTATTTCTCCAATTATATTCAATCATCATTGTCAGATTTCCATTACTATCGTACACTTCTTCATCTTTCCAAACACTTCTCCAAGTATTACCTTCCCAACGAGAGTAAGTCGCAGTTATCATATTTCTGTTGTTTTCATGTACAAATTCTGCTTTCCAATGTTCTATCCACATACTCCTCCACTCATAAGAAGTCCACATTGTCAAATTTCCATTGTTGTCGTATGAAAATTCGATTTTTGAACTCTCTCTCCATGTATTATTGTCTGAGTTATGGAAATAGTAAGTCTGCCTTGTCAAATTTCCGTTATTATCATACAAAAAGTCAAATTTCGAAAATTCTCTCCACGCATTATTATTCCAAGTATAGCGAAGTTCCATTGTCAAATTTCCTTGATTATCATACACATAGTTAGTTCGACCAAGCCTTACCCAACCTTCCCATAGTGTCCAATAATATTCGGTTTTCGTAATCATATTTCCGTTGCTTGCATACACGTATTCAATTTTTGAACTTTCTCTCCAAACATTATTTATCCAACGATACTCAATCCACCTTGTTAAATTTCCATTACTGTCATATGTAGATTCAACTTTCCGAAATTTTCTCCACACATCATCCCAACTATCCCAATAAGTATCTATTCCCACGGTCATATTTCCGTTACTATCGTACTCAAATTCTACTTTGTCTTTTGAGTTCCAAAGATAACCTACAAGAACAACACTATCCAAACGATGTTTTGCAACATTCGATTGCCGTGTGGAAACTGAATTTCTATTGTTTCTCATTTCGGGTTTTGTGCGTTCTCGAAATGAAAATGTTTCAGACTGCATTCTTCTTTCACGAAGATTTTCCCTGTCGAAAGAGCGTTTTGTTTCACGTTGTGCGAATACGCACATTGTTGCCATAATGCAAACAAGCAGTAAAGGTAATTTTGTGTTCATAGAAAAAATGTTTTTGTAAATTTTTAGGTTTTAGTTTATTTTTAAATTTCGCAACAAATGTATAAAATTAACCGCAATTGCCAAAATGTTTTTTAGAATAATGTGTCTAAACTGTGATTTTTTTGATTTCTATGATTTAAATCATAGTAATCAAAAAAATCACAGTTTAGACAATTATTCATTATCTTTGCAGTGAAATTTAATTTTTTTCATTACGGCAACAATCAAACCATTCAGAGGCATTCGACCGACGCAAAAACTATAATTATATTTATAAAAACAATTGTTTCTGTCGTGAATTATAGTTGTGATTATAATAATTTTCGTATATTTGCAGCGAAAAACAAAGTCAGTTCTATATGAAAATTCCAAAAACAATAAAAAAACGGAATATGTATTTGCAAAAAATACAACCGTTTATTCGAAAGTCTATCGTAAAAGTTTTGACAGGTCATCGGCGTGCAGGCAAGAGTTTTATTCTTTATCAGTTGATTGAAGAAATCAACAAAACAGATAGCAATGCCAATGTTATTTACATCAACAAAGAAGATGTAAATTTTGATAATATCAAGAACTACAATGATTTGAATGACTTCGTGCTGTCTAAATCAAAAGATACTCAGCGGAATTATATTTTCGTTGATGAAATTCAAGAAATTGCTGATTTTCGACTTGCCGTAAGGTCGCTCGCGTTAGACGAGAACAACGATATTTATATCACAGGCAGTAATTCGGAAGTGCTTTCGAGCGATTTGGCGAATTTTCTCGGCGGCAGATACATCGAATTCCAGATACACAGTCTGTCGTATTTGGAATTTTTGGAATTTCATAATTTGCCAAACGATGACAGTTCGCTCGAAAAATTTGTCCGTTTCGGAGGTATGCCTTATTTAATTCATCTGCCTCTTGAAGAATTGGTTGTAAATGACTATTTGAAAAGTATTTACGCTACTATCGTACTGAAAGATGTTGTAGCGAGGAAAAAAATTCGTAATGTTGCATTTTTGGAACAACTGATAAAGTTTTTAGCTTCAAACACAGGCTCTTTGTTTTCGTCAAAAGGTATTAGCGATTTTTTGAAATCTCAGAAAACGGAAATTCCTCCAAATCAAGTAAATGAATATGCTTTGGCACTTGCCGATGCGTTTATTATCCATCGCGTAGGCAGATACGATATTGTGGGAAAACGGCTTTTTGAGCGCGGCGAAAAGTATTATTTTGAAAATCTCGGCATCCGAAATGTAATTGCAGGTTACTCGCCAAAAGATAGAGCAAAACGATTGGAAAATCTGGTTTTCAATCATTTAACTTACTGCGGTTACACAATTAAAGTCGGCACAATTCATTCTAACGAAATTGATTTTGTGTGCGAAAAAAACGGCGAAAAACTTTATGTTCAGGTTACACTCGAACTTTCGCGCGAGGAAACAATAGAGCGAGAATTTTGCAACCTGCTGAAAATCAAAGACAATTATCCAAAAATAGTCGTTTCGGGCGAACATTCGTTTGAAAGTTCTTATGAAGGTGTACAGCATATTTACATTCGAGATTTTTTGAGCAAAATGTAAAATTGACCTGAACTTTTCCCAAAACAACGCACCAAAAATAACTATTTCGTATCTTTGCAGTAAAATTTAATTTTTTCATTATGGCAACAATCAAACCATTCAGAGGCATTCGACCTCCGCAAAATTTAGTAGAAAAAGTGGCTTCTCGCCCTTACGACGTGTTAAATTCGGACGAAGCGCGCGAGGAAGCGCAGGGAAATCCGCAATCGCTTTACCGCATTATCAAGCCCGAAATTGATTTCGCGCCCGGAACTGACGAGCATTTGCCCGAAGTGTACGAAAAAGCGGCGGAAAATTTCACACTTTTTAGAAAAAACGGCTGGCTCGTGCAAGATGACCGCGAATTGTACTACGTTTACGCCCAAACGATGAACGGAAAAACGCAATACGGTTTGGTGGTTTGCGCTTCGGTGGAGGATTATATGACCGAAAAAATTAAAAAACACGAACTCACGCGCCGCGACAAAGAGGAGGACAGAATGAAGCACGTTCGCGTAACGAATGCCAACATCGAGCCGGTGTTTTTTGCGTATCCGCATCGTGCGGAAATTGACAAAATCGTTGCCGAAACGGTAAAAAAATCGCCCGAATATGATTTTATTGCTCCCGATGGCGTTGGGCATCATTTTTGGATTATTGACGATGAAAAAACTATCGCGCGAATAACCGAACTTTTTGCTGAAATTCCCGCGCTTTACATTGCTGATGGACATCATCGCAGTGCGGCGGCGGCTTTGGTTGGAAATGAAAAACGCCTGCAAAATCCAAATCACACAGGCGATGAGGAATACAATTATTTTATGGCGGTTTGCTTTCCCGACAATCAACTGAATATCATTGATTACAACCGAGTTGTAACGGATTTGAACGGATTGACCGATGGTGAGTTTTTGGAAAAACTTTCCGCAAATTTCGACATCGAACCAAAAGGAAAAGAAGCGTACCGACCAAATAAATTGCACAATTTTTCGTTGTATTTATCGGGCGAGTGGTATTCGCTCACAGCAAAATCGGGAACTTACGATGATAACAATCCAATCGGCGTGTTGGATGTTACGATTTCGTCAAATTTGATTTTGGACGAAATTCTCGGAATTAAAGATTTGCGAAGCGACAAACGAGTAGATTTCGTAGGCGGAATTCGCGGACTTGACGAACTGAAAAAACGCGTGGATAGCGGTGAAATGCGTCTTGCGCTTGCGCTTTATCCTGTTTCGATGGCGCAACTCATTGATATTTCGGACACAGGAAACATTATGCCGCCGAAAACAACTTGGTTTGAGCCGAAATTGCGTTCGGGATTGGTTATTCACGAATTGTCTTAAATCAGGATTTTGGGGATTTTTGGATTGGCGGGATTTTTTTTAAATAAAATCGTAATGAGAAAAATAGTAATTATTTTAAGTGCTCTTGCAATAATTGTGGCAAGTTGTTGGCAGACAGCAAAAGGACAAACGCTAACGATAACTGAACGGCATTCTATTCAAAGCAAATGCGAAGCTAAAAGAGCCGCAATACTCGACTTTTTAATAAAGCACGCTGTATTTCGAGATGTAGATTTATCTGCTCAAAAAGCAGCCGATAAAGTAAACACTTTTCTCAGAAAAGTTTTTGAAAAGCAATATTCCGACGACCAAATTCCCGATTTGATAGCGCAAGCACTTGCTTTGCTCTATGATAATTCAATCGGAGAATTTGAGGATTCGCCTGATGTTAGACGGATGACTATAAGACGAAGTATGTGTTTTATAGCATTAGCCTTTTTGGCAGACGAGTGGCGTTATCCTACTTTTTTGGCGGATGCGCGTAATACTTTAAACAACATTGAGCCTTTCGCGAACAGCAATATGTTGTTGATTGTAAATATGATAGAATTATACAGAGTATTATATTGTGAATTCGTATCAGAAAGAGATATTGAGTTCTCAAAAAGACAAATAGAATCTTTGGTTTCGCGATATCAAAATGACTTGGAAAGCAGAGAACAATACACTTTTAGTGCAACTCTTGTTGCAGAATACAGACAAATTTTATCAAACCTGCTAAGTTTATGGCAATAAAAAATGCGATTTGACACAGACGAATTGTTGATGTAAGTTGCCAAAAAAAGAAAAGAAAATGAATGAAATTATAAAACATTCGGAATACCGCGATTGGTTGCGTGATTTGAAACAGCAAATCAAAACAGGACAGATAAAAGCCGCTCTTTCGGTTAATAGTCAGATGATTAT
>Ga0123352_10011918_pt1 | contig 13718 bp, 8 predicted proteins | sample TergutLab28metaG_FD_89700 | JGI IMG/M metagenome (GOLD analysis project Ga0123352, IMG submission 89700) | Labiotermes labralis P1 segment gut microbial communities from Petit-Saut dam, French Guiana - Lab288 P1 | ecosystem: Host-associated > Arthropoda: Insects > Digestive system > Gut ...
AAAAAAAAAAAAAAAAAAAAAAAAAAAAAAAAAAAAAAAAAAAAAAAGGGGGGGGGGGGGGGGGGGGGGAACCCCCGAAAATGATAACACAAAATGTGCATAAGTTTAACACATTAACCTCTTTTAATCCCTCTAATACCCTGAGTATGATGTACTTTTCTTGTTTTCTAAAAATGTAATCTGACTTTTTAAAATTATGCCACATGCTTTCTTCTGGGCACTCAATGGCTTAATCTGTTAACATGCATCCTCAACTGCATGTTGCTTGTTTTCGAGGTGAAGTTCTGTGAAAGAGGCCACTATGTTCATTGTTTGCTGTATGTGATCAAGTTCTAACACCATTTACGTTATTTTCATTTGAACTATATCACAACAATACGGATATAAAGTAACAGTAAAATGAAGTTTTCCTGTCCTTATTTCGGTCCCACACCATGATAGAAAAGGTGGAGGTACAGCTCCACTTCACAGTCCATTTACCTCAGGGAGTGGTATGGACTGGTAAAAAACACATGCACTGATATGTCACCTTCCCATCACAGATCAAACCATGATTCCTCAGTCATTCAGCCTATACCCTAGTCACTCTACTACATATGCTATCTCAAGTTCACACAGCACTATATCTAGAACTTCTAGCTCTACACAGTTCTCCAACCCTCTGAAATCATTACAAAACCAGTGGAATGTGGAATGACATCTCTAAGTGCCCACTGACATGAGAGGACTAATGCTGCCACCTGCAATTTTTTTGCCAGCAACTAACACCTAAAATTATAAAGGCAGAGAATGGAAATACTCAGGATCTCATATATTTTTAGTTCTATTGTGGATAGAAAACACTTTGGACTGATTTTTGTCTGTGAAATTACAGAGGATGAGATAAGATCCTCACTTAACTGTACAACTGAGGTAAGGCCATGTTGTCCCAACATTCCCCATGAAGGAATATGGAAAAAAGAGGTGCACTTTAACTTTCATGATTTGAATAATTATCCATTTTTAACTTACATTATTCAATTATTTAACCAAAATTATAATTTTAATTGTTATGGAGTGATAGTGATACAGTTCACCAAATTTGTACATTTGTATTCTTGTAACAATATCATTACCCTGAAGATGGCCGAACACCAGCCAAAACAGGTTTGTGAGAATATGGTGAATACAATACATCATAAATATTGAAGTGCATTTTGTTGGTTATTTATATATTTTGGATCTTACTAATGCACAGAAAATGGAACATATTACAGAGGTACATATATTCTAATATATATTAAACATTTTCACTTTATCAGTCTGTGTCAAGTGACGGTCCTCATTTATGCTTCACAACACCAGCATTAGCCACTTACAACACACACTTCATTAAAGATGTGACACAACATAAAAACTGTTTAATGTACTCAACTGTGTCAGAAGATGCAGCAAGAAAATGACGGCATTGCAAGCAATAAAGACAGCAACTATAACTTCCAACCACAAATGGCCTCGTCATATGACGGGGCCAACGTAGTATTCAACACCCAAATCCTTCCTTCAGGCACTTCTTCATCACTCATTACTGATGCAGTCATTGTGCTAATGTGCATAAGTCAGTCACCTTTCCTCTCACTTCCTGCCATGTTGTGATGCAACAAACCAACCCTACTATGTATAACAGGATGACTATGATAATTATTTGTTTGCCGAGACGTTGGTATATGAAGCATTCATTTGAAAGTGAAGCCCACAATAATGGCTTAGTTAACCAGCTGTGTATAACTTTTGCCAGTTCATTGGATACCCACGTGTTTACTTCTACAACACTTCTGTATGTGCACACACATGTATCAACAAATTCTTCTCTCTCTCACTCACACACACACACTCACATACACACACACACACACACACACCACATTCAGAAGCTGTGCACAACACACATCAATATGCAAGAACTCTATAGGATGCAAGATGGAAGGAAGGCGTGAACAAAGATGCATTGTGCTTACATTTGTGTGTTTACTTATAAGTACTGTTTCATTCAAAGAAATAATGTATCTCTTGATGTTTAAGAATGAAAAACAATAAAATGTTGAGTAATAAATGTTTACTATATACCAACATATGCATGAATAAATATTGTAAATTTATATTAAATTACTCCGACATGTTTTGGTGTTAATACACCATCTTCAGGGAGTCTACAAGTTGTGTTAGCTAAAATTTTGAATTATTAAAATGGTAAAATATACTATAGTAATGTGCTTTTATGATAGAATCTTGGTAAATGTGGCCACATATGTAATTCCTGGTTAGGTGTGTGTGTGTGTGTGTGTGGTGCGGAGTAAACAGGAACCCTGGTTAGGTTACAAAGAAAAAAGTAAATGTCGAGTGTTAATAATGAAAACATTTTACTGCTATCCTTTAGTACTGTGCATATTCTGCCAATGAACCACTGGATTTTCTTGTGATCGTAAGTGCTAAAAACTAAGTTAAATTAACTAGCACAGTTTGTCACAGTACAGCACAGGCATATGTAACTGCATTTCGTAATTAGAAGAAATCAGATCGAGTTCAGGATTGAACCATCATGTACCTTTCTCTTATAAAGAACTGTTTATTCTTGTATATGCTTTAAAGATTGTTATTTCTGTAAAAGTGGCAAGACTTGTGACTGGACATACAAATACGAACACACACTTTAGTTAAGAACAGATAGGACAACTTGCAAATGAAAAGCAGGCAATAACTGTGGGTCTGTCATCAATGACAGCAGGTGTAATGACTATAAGAGTTACAAAGGTAAGCAATTCTAGAACAGCTCATGTACAGGTGCAGCAGTTGAGTAAAAAACCTGAATGACTGAGACCACCAACACCAAAGGAAGTGACTTCTGAGTTGGTGAAAATGTGGCCACATGTACAGGAAATGAGTGAGGAATGAACCACCTGTTAAATGTATTCGCCTCATTTCCTTCCTTCTGCTTGGCACCCTATGATCTCGAAACTATTTCATGTTGATCACACATACAAGGGAATATGAAAAGACTCATTCCATCAATCCTGGAATCTGCAGACTGAAACTGTGACTGTTATACTATGAATGTACCAAACTGATTTTGGAAGCTTCTGATAATGGATCACAAGAAGCACAAGTGCCTATATCATAGGCACCCAGACACATGCACAAGAACAATGCAAGGAACAAGAGAGGCAGTTACTGTCGCTAAGTATACATGGGGTTTGCACACTGTCTATGGTCAGTGCTTCACGCGTGGAATGTGGCGTAGCATAGAAAAATGGCTACATTGTTGCAAAAAAGTACCACGATGATTTGAATAAACCCAGCAGCATCCCCAGAGAATCTCTCAGACGTAGTCTGCTAGACAATGGGGTGCCAGCAAAATTATTCACCTAGCACTTCCAAGACTGTAAGACAGTGACATTCTTGCAAGAAAGTGAACTGCAAGGAGCTGCATACCATGCTCAGGTGTAAAAGAGAAATAATACTGTGCAAGAATGCGCATTACTGACAAATGTCAGTGGACATACTTGAAGGGCAGCAGCTCTGACCACTGTACCGAAGCAAAAAGTGAGGAGGCATTCCTCGTGGTTCATGAAGAAGCAACAAGTGAAAGTCATGCTCCTCTCTTCTGGGCAAAGTTGCATGATGATGATGTTGATGATGATAAACATAAAGATAAAGATGATGATGATGACGAAGAGAAAAATGAAGAAGAAGAAGATGATGATGATGAAGATGCAGATGATGATGATGAAGAAAAAGATGATAAAGAAGAAGATGATGATGATGATGAAGATGATATGATGATGATGAAGAAAATGAAGATGAATTAGAAGAAGAAAATGATGATGATGATTATGAAAATAAATAAATAAAAGCTGCAATCCACCACATGAATTGACCATTTTCAGTTTTGATGGGAAACCACTGCAGAGAATTTGAGATAAGACAAAAACAAAAGATCCGTGAGTTCTTGGAGATACTGAAATAAACCATGGCCAAACATTCCTTGGTGCCACACACTACAGAAATATGGCCACTATGCTAGGGATCATCCAGGCTCCAGACTGACCACATACATGCTGGAAGAGTACGTGCACACACCAAAACATTCTATCTTGTTTGTAGATGAAGAAACCTGCATTAACACCATGACATAATCAACATGGTAACAAATGAAGATGACAATGAATCCCTACAACCTGAAAGCAGACTATATCTGCAAATTCATGGACAGTGTAAGTACCGACTGGCACATGACACAGTACGCCATGTTAACCTAAACTCTCTAAACCAACATTTGGTACTATTTCAGGACCAAAACTTGGCATGGGGACGAGGAGGCGAACAAGTATTGGCATGCAAAACACACTACTAAATATACATATGTACACCGTATAAATGAAGTGTAATGCTGAGGATGTTACAGTATACAGCATAGATGATACAGAAACACAGCACACACAGTTTGAACAAGGCGTGCAGCAATGCGGCGACAAATTGGGGATGGCTGGTGCAACAATGCTGCACATCCTAGATGCAACAAAAGCAAAAACTTGTTACCTCTTAGTACCACTTTCATTATGACATACTACCTTGGAAAACATGAAATATTACTTAGCTATGTGTGAACAGATTTGTGCTCAGTTACACCTTGGACTCATAACAGGCTGAACAGGAGAAAACCCAGACTACAGCGAAAATTCAAGACACTTACCTCTCCAGTATTCGTTTTTTTCAGTTTTGCTTTCCCCTTAATTGGCGGGCCTATCCTCTTTCCACCACGTCCAAGCCGTCCCATACCTCCCATCGGTGGGCCAATGCCAAGTGGTGGAATTGGCCTAAGACCAGGTGGTGGAAGCCTCTGGCCCGGTCTTGGTCTTATTAACGGCATCGGCGGCCTCGGCATAGGTGGTGGAAAAGAGCCACAAGGAATCGGTGGCATAAACGGCGAAAACATTGGTCGTCGTGGTCCTGGAGGTGGGGGCAACAACCTCGGAGACCTCATTCCTGGTGGTGGCGGTCGCATTCTAGGTAACATTCCTGGATGCGGCACTGGCATTCCTCGTGGTCTTAACATATCCGGTGGTGGAGGAGCAAGGCGTCCCATCAGTGGTGGTGGCTTCATTGTACTTCCTCGTCCTTTTCCTTTTGGCACTCCTGATACACTTTTTCCACGGCCTCGCGCAAGACCCATACGACTTTAACACCCGAAATTCAAAACAACTCTCTCTCTACAAAATGGCAGATCACAGATCGACATCGGCTTCCTTCAGCGTCTTTGTATAAAATATCAATCAAATCACGGATAACGTTGCTAGCAAGTTATTATTGGTAGTTACCTCCACACCGACCATGAACAAAATTTCTCTATGTTTGATCAATGTAATATATATATTTGAAAATAAGCTGTTAATATATTATAGATTATATTTAAGTTGTACGTACCGACTTTTATTCTAAATCGCAGGCAGTCATTATAGCTTTCGTTACTTATCTCCTCGTTAGTATAAGCAGTACTCTCGTGACAATTTCCCTCACCACATGGCAGAAACGTTCTCCTTGGAATACGTGTTCGGTTTGTTGTTGTCTATGTCAAAATTTGCGTTAAGGTGCGAAATAAAGAGAGGGACAAATGCGAGTCACAATCAGTGGGATTTATTATAAACGTAACAAAAAAAAGTGCACTTATATAATTGGTGACCCATGCCTTGTAAAGTGGAAAAATAGAGCCGAAAATGTGTCAGGGTTTCTCCATGCTGCTTTTGACACTGCCACTGTCATTCGTGTACACTATCGTTTACGTGTAATCCATAGTTATGCACATATTTAAAGATTCGTGCTTAGGGTCAGTGCATGGACAAAAGTCACGGTTGAGATCACAGATTATCTAGAGCATAGTTGAGATGGAGGTACGGGATGAAACTTCGTGGGACAACCCTACCTGAAGCGTAGTCGCTTAGATCATGGATCTTGTGCAGTGTGTGCACGGTTTGTTGCGCTTAGTCGAGAGAAGTATGATCCGTGACACAGACAAGTGTGTTGGAGGAGATAGTTGATACGGAACATGATACATATAGACACACGCTTACAACCGAAAAGATTGTCATAGTCGGGAGATGATCTGTGGTAGATTCAATACATTGACGAGGTAGTAGGGAGCTGTTGGTATTTGTCTTGCTTGTCATTCAGCGGTACACAAATTTTTATGCTGTGGGCTTGCAATGAAGTGCAGTACCCCTGACTGTCCAAAGACAATATGATTACAGTCCAATTCGGCGCATAACAAGTGTGGTTAATAAGAATATGACAATACGTATCGTTACATATGTATGTTTATGTGAATGAAAGGGTGCAGCAGTGACGGTTACCTCCCCTCCCTTTTTTTTTTATACAGTTTGTACTTGTAGTCAAGTAGTACAGTTTAGTAGCAGTGGTACCCAGCTACAATTTGGGATGATACGGAAAGGTTACCCACCAAACAAATGTCGTTTATGTGGTATCAACAAATCGCAAGGACAAAATGTATACAGTACTTCAGCCAAACGGGAAGGGCTTTTGTCAAAAATCAGTAAACACTTAAACAAAGAGGTGAATGTACATAGGTATTTATTTTTATGCTTAAAATTATCAGTAATTGCAGCAGATTTTATAAAAGTAGAAGTGTGTCTTCATATACTTTAAATCAATTCAGTGTTGTGCTACAGAAATCATGCTGGATGTTTAAGGAATGTCATGAATTGTTGCAGCAGTTATTGCAGAAATTTAAGTATGGTCTCCATATACATTCAGTTAGCATCACCCGTTGGTATACACTGACGTTCAGTTTATTAGACCATGAAATACTGACAGTAAAACATAGGCATAGTTATGAAATCTTGTCAGGGGCACTGTCTATTCTGATATGTTTTTGTGGTTTTCTGTAGTGTCATCAAACAGTTTCCAGGATCATACCTTAGATTAGACAGTTAGGTAATTCTTTGTGAGATGAATACAGTTTAAGGGCATACTTCTCATGATCATGTCTTATTTGAAATTAAAATTTGCCATATTGTCCTCCACAGGAAGTTACATGTATGAAATGTTACCTTTTTATGTCCATTAACTGTAGAGCCACAATATTCTGCAATTTTAAGTTTTCTTGTTAACTTCTGTGTTTTAATTCCTGAAAAGTCTTATAACTTTGGCCTGAATTGAAGTAGATAGATCATTCTTACACTAGTTGAAAGCTTGTAAGTGGGCCCTCATTTGTTATGCCACTTAACATTGTTTGCTGACAGTTCACTGTATGTGACCTATAGCCCTGCCATGTCACTGTTTATTAATTCCACTTACAGTATGTACTTCTTCAAATGACCCCTACCATTAGTGCTGTCACTTGTCCCAGCAAACTAGAACTAAAACAGTTGTGTAATTCTTACAGTTAAGGGCTCCTGAAGGAGAAACTTCACATGGTTTTGTCTTGGATGGGGTGTTTTATGTTTTATATCCTTTGATTTCTTGATTACTTCATAGCAACTCTTTCTGACATGCTTCATTCTCGGTCAGAGGTCATGAGGTACTATATATACTTCAAAATTGTGTAGAATCTGCAATACTGTACCTTCACTTAGTATGACCTGCTGAGTCCACAGTTTTCCATGTGTATCCAGTTCTGCTAACCACAGTATCTGATTTCGTGTATTTGCTTTAGTTGTATACATGCAGGAAAATTAGTACCCCTTGTACCACGAAAGTTCACATTTGCTGGCTAATAGAGCCGTAGTAACACTTTAAAAATAAGGTTTGTAATTCCCAGGTTACCATTTTAGTAGGTCTTTTTGTGACACTTGTTTATGCATTGTGCCTAATGTTACACCTGCATATTTTTTATTCAGTAAGAGAATAAGCTACTTCATTAGGCTTTGATAAATGTTAGCAATATACACACAGCCTGTTAACTCCAAATATCTCACAGTGTAATGTTTTCCAGGAATGCAAGGGATTGCTATATTTGCATTTGTTTCATTATAGGTAGTGAATGTTTTCTCTCCTCATATGCACTTTCCAGCTCCCTGCTATTGCAAATTTCCTTGTTTTTCTCTTATCCAAGACAGTTCACCTGCACTTACTGGACATTTAAATTCATTATCACATTATGTATCCCAGTAGAACTAAAATGAATTTTCACTGACCAATTTCCAAAGATATAATTTATTTTATATATTTCAGGTCATTAATATTGTAGTAGGTGATGGTTTGCCAAAATTTATTTGCACTGATTGTCAAGGAGTGATAAACAAGTTCACCGACTTTTGTAACATGGTTCAAGATGTGCAAAGAAGACTTGAGGAAGAAAAGTTAGATTTTTCTCAGGTGAGAATTTTTGTCGCCACTGCATGCGTAGTTTGAAGCTAAGAAGAATCAATGGGAAAGAGAAAGAGCTTACCAGTGCAGTTAAGACTCCCATATAAACCTTATACAGTCCCTCTCTGGCCATTTTTTACAAAGTACAACTGCTTATAAAATTAAATTTCTGGTAATTCAGCATTGCTATAAACTGTATCTGGTCACAGTACAGCGAATGCTCACCCTGCTGGTTGCATGTCAAACAATGCAACACAAACAGCATTAAACCATAATGTTACAGTCCCTGCTTTTATTGTATTAATGAGTGTAACTGCTGTTAACCGTTTGTAAGAGATGCATTAATCCTTTGGTGTTGAAATTAAGTGCCCAGTGTCCCTGAAACAGGCCCAAGATATAAGTGGCTGCCCACTACCATGCATGTTCTTGGCTGATGACTTTAGGTGATGTCCAGTTCTGTCAGCATTGCACCACACAAAAGTCATTTTTCAACTCCAAACAGGTAAGTATCTGTAAAGAGACACATGCCATTTGACTATGTTGAAATATGATATGCTGTCTCTGTGATGATCAACTGTAAAAACAGTTGTCAGTATACAGTCATATTCAAACTGTTGTGTTGTTGCCAGGTTATCAGATCAGCCCCATTCTGTACAGCTTGGGTCCTGTGTGTTCGTTTATTTACGCTTCATGGTGGTAGATATGTTGATTCTGGAGGGTTCCACATTATTGGGCTAGATGTTACTAAATATTACATACGTACACAATAACAGAGGGGACCGCGGTGGCAGAGTAGTTAAGGTGCTGTGCTACAAATCGGAAGGTCGCTGGTTTGATCCCAGCTGGTGTCAGTGAACTTTTCATTGACATAAAATCCTTCCGATCGCACTATGGTCCTGTGGTTGACTCAGCCTCTAACAGAAATGAGTACCAGGAGTATTTCCTGGGGGGTAAAGGCGGCCGGTGCATAAGGCTGACAACCCACCACCATCCTGTGCCGTTGTCACGAAATCTGGGAACCTTAACTTTCTGGAACCCTCTGGGCCTGTTCAGGCCTGTAACGGGACTGCTTTACCTTTACCTTTACACAATAACAGATAAACACATTAACACATGCTTGCAACAGCACAAGGGGACCTGTGGACATGCAATTAAGTTTGTATATATGAAACAGTAGAACAGCACTTAAAACAGCAGAATGTTTCTAGCATTGTGGAAATAATGCAACAAAACGAGTCATTTGGAAGAGGGGATACATACAGTAACTCCAGAAGATATATACATCATAAAATAGGGGACATAACATGTTACTTTTGTTTAAGCCAATTCTGTTAATATAAGTAGAAGACCAATATTGATAAACAAAACCTTTTAGCTTAAAAACAATATAACTGCAAGCAGCAATCTCAGTGTACCGAAACGACACTAGATACTATGCCTGGTGTTGAGTTACACCATTAGACAACATGTTTCCTCATTGTTTTAATGTAAGGTACACAAAAATAATAATCATGGTAGTATAAGTCTTTAATATGCGTACCTTGTACATGCTTTAGGGCTGCAACCAACTGTAGTTCACTACATGTATGTTTTAGATTATACCTGCATGTTAGTTTTTATGTTCACAAAATTGCAAAAAGTTATTGCTAGCAGCATCATATCTGTCTGTCCATCTTTCTGTCTGCATGGAACAGTTAGGCTATCACTGGATGGATTTGCATGAATTTGGTATTTGAAGATTTTTAAAAATCTGTCAAGAATATACAAGTTTCGTTAATATCTGACAAAATAACGGGTACGTTGCATGAAGTGCTATATGCATGTATGGTAATATCTTGCTCATTTCTTCTAAGAATGAAAAAGGTTTCAGACAGTAGTTGTGAGAAAAGCAAAACATACATTAATTGTTCAATATTATTACTCCAAAAATCGTGCTGTTTTGAGATAATGTGGACAGATGTGGTACAGCCAGACAGGCTACAGATGACAGTGTAATATGGCGCATGTGCTTAATATGCTGGATAAGTAAGGCTGCAGACACACACTCAGAGTATGTAATATTTATTGCTTTTACACGGCAGTAATGGTTACACAAACAGGCCTCGGTGTTATGTTATATGTACATTGCCTGTCTTGTTTTACTAAAGGTCATAAAGTGAACTTCTCTGACAAACTACAAGTTTATTAAACAGCAGAGCCCAACTGCTGCATTGTGCATACCCTCTTTCCTTGTTTTGTTTATAACAACATTATGAAAGGACAGCATTTCAGTGTACCTGGAGGTGTGATACGCATATATTTTCTTACCAGTTACACAGATGTGGCACAGGTAAAGGTAAAGTTGTGATTGTACATGCTATGACAGTATGTGGGAGAGTGAAGCTATAGTTCCACTTGTACTCAACTCCAGCACTTGATACTGAGTTGCCATCTTCATGTGATGGTTGCTTTATTTCTGTTATCCATTGAAGGGGGTGCTGGGTGGACCGTAGGGCCTGTCTGGATGCCTCTGAAGAGAAATGCATCTTGCCCCTACTGGGAATCAAATCACAGTTCCTTGGTGTTCCAACCTGTAGCCTAGCCTGTAACCTATGCACAAAAACAGGGCAAATGGATTTGTTCTGTGGGTCCTACCACCCCTAGGCAGCTCACAATTGACATGGATGCTGATGTCACAAAAATCCCATAGATGGTGGGATTGATGTCTTATTAGGCTTCCCCCTCTTTGCCTCTTGATTTATCCCCAGTCATCCCTATCCAGCTTGTGTTTACCAGCTCAAACCACTTGTAGCTAAAGTTGATGATCTGATTATCGCAGTCCTATGAACCACATGGCTAGAATGGAGACAGATGGGGGGAAATATGCTGGAGGGTGCAGAGTAACTGCTCAAGGTATGTGGAGAGGGTCAGTGCATGTGATGCATTTTCCTTGGCCTAAGTATAGTTTGTACACAACTGTTGTCCTGTATTCACTAATATGAAACTTACCCAAGCATGCCTTAATTTTAAGTCATTATATGTTTAATGTAAAATTATGTAAGGTGATTCATACAATTTACATACTTAAATTACAACATATTAATTACATACTTATTTTCAGGATGTGTCAGTTAAACGAAAGGTTCAATTGCCTATACCAGAAACTACATTTGATCCCAGAAAAACATTATTTGATCGTGGGCAGGATGACTCTAATGTGACAGTGAATATAGGACCTCATGGCAAGCTGGAATGCATGTTATGTCAGACTTACCTAGAAGTGGTTGATCACACAGTATTGCACATGGTAACTCATGGCATTGGCACAGTAATTTGTCGCTGTCAAGCGTGTGGTAAGCAAGGTGAACTGGCAGAGTTTCTACAGAGCAGTAGCACAGAAGAAGCTGGAAAAACTGTGTGGTGTAATGGCTGTCACTCTAGATCCAGTAAAAAGGTGAATGATTCTACAAATGATGAAAACAGCTTATCTGGACACAAAGCAAATGTGTGTGAAGTCTGCTCTAAGTCCTTCCGTTCCCGTGGCCACTTGATGAGGCACCACCTTGTACACAGTGGAGCAAAACCATATCTCTGTGAAGTGTGTGGTACTGGATTTAGCCAGAGATCCAGTTTAAAGTTACATGTTCTAAGTCATACAGGCCTTAACCCACATAAATGCTCACAGTGTGGCCAGGCATTCCGGTTCAGGGTGTCTCTACGCTCTCACATTCTCAGTGTACATGGACCTTCTTCATCATCTACCTCATCTCCAACAAAAGTCGGTAATTGTAGATGTGATCGCTGCGGGAAACAGTTCGCTACATTATATAAACTACATCGTCATTACAGAAGCCACACAGGAGAGAGGCCATATGAATGTACACGTTGTGGGAAACTCTTCTCCCAGACGGGGAACCTCAATCTTCACCGCAGGAAACATGAAGAAGAGGATGCTGGTGTGGGTTGTCTTCCCACTCCAGCACATTTTGACAGCTCCAGTGTCACAAAAAATCAGCTTTCTAATATGATGGGGAAACAGGCCACAGAGTCATATAGTGGTCCATTATTGGCTGAGCAACATGAAACAGACCAGTACATCCCAGAGACTGGAGAGGCATTGGTGGCTTCTCAGCATTCTAAGTTCCTTGAAACAATCCTGCAGCATGACAGTGTAGGAGATACTGGAAATGCCCTGTCTTCTATAGACACTGCATTACTAAACCCAACAAACAAAGTGTCCAATCATGTGTCACAGTTTGAGACCCTGAATTCAGAGTTTCGTACTGAAACAACACAGCACAAGAACTCCACAGAACTTTTCACACATTTTAGCCCAGAAGGCCTTCTTTTTATCGATCAGTCTTCAGAATTGGAAGAAACCACTTCTAATTCTGAAGGTGTTACATTACCAACATTTTTGAGTTTGCAGTCTGGAACGTCAGTTTCAATACCTCAGTGACCTTGGCTTGTTTGCTTGTGACAAACTGAAATAGTGTTTCAGTAATAGTGTGAACTGCTTGACTTGTCAGATGTCTGGATACTAATGACAGCACTTGGCTAATCTTTGTTGCAAACAAACCAGTAAAAATAACATAAGAACTCTCCACCTCTTATTTGTATAAGATATTCAAATTTGATGGTTTACTTCAGTCTGATGTAATGAGTGTGAGTTCAGTATCTTTTACATTTCTGTGTAACATAAAGAGGTTTTCTAGATGGTAAGTATTCTGGGTTGACTGTGTGTAGTTTAGCAAGTGGGTACCGAGATTCTGCTGCCTTCTGATGAAGTCACTGTACCAAAAATACTGGTAGCATGTGAGTCTCGTACAGATAACTCCCCTGCAAGACTACACAATGTCACAATAGAGAAGGCTGCAATGACAAATAAGGGCCATGAAAGTCCAGTAATGGAGACAAAATGATTTGACCATAGGAACTAAGTTAGTGTGCCTGTGTGCAGGAAACTCAGACCTCATCTTAGGATGATTAATGAATAATGAACTGGAAATGATGTGAAGGAAGCCATCATGGGTTGAGGTACTGGACTGGCATAGGCATGGAATGAAAGAGGAAAACCATGAACTTGTTGAAGATAATTATATCCTAGCCAAGAATTGAACTGGGCACCTGCTGAATAAAAGTCACAAGTGTTATGACTTGAGACAACTTGCTAGTTTCCACGCTTGTAAAAGTGGTGTAACAAATGCAGTTGTTTCATGAAATTTTAATGTAAAGCAAAGTTTACAAGATTTCAATCATAACTGTACACAATAAAGTAAAAACAAGAGTTTATGATCTTTTAACTGAATTCATTAATTATACATTGGTACTACTGACAGCCACTGTTTTATGCAATCTGTGTCATGAAATTTTAATGTAAA
>Ga0123352_10011922_pt1 | contig 13715 bp, 11 predicted proteins | sample TergutLab28metaG_FD_89700 | JGI IMG/M metagenome (GOLD analysis project Ga0123352, IMG submission 89700) | Labiotermes labralis P1 segment gut microbial communities from Petit-Saut dam, French Guiana - Lab288 P1 | ecosystem: Host-associated > Arthropoda: Insects > Digestive system > Gut ...
CCCGTTGAGCTGACCACGTGACACCCCTCTATCCGCAAAAGTTGGCACTAACTTCGCCGACCGGCGGCGGCCGCTCTGTCGGTATAGTTCGCGTGCGGACTAAGGCCACGGAGTTTAGTTTTTTATGGCAACAGCTTCAAAAGTTTTAACTCCTAAAACAAATTCTGTACAAAAAAAAATGTTGACTGTTTATAGTTCCAAGCAAACAGTAAGGATAATTTCATTATCGTAACATACAGCAGTTTTCTAAATGGGAAAAATCACTGCATGTTCTTCAATCCCACACGCAGACACATGTTCAAAGGTAGAATAGCTGCAGCGGTGTAGCACAGACACAGCACCGACACATGAGTAGTCTTATGAACACTCAGATGATGCAAAGAAAATTTGCCTCAAGTATGAAAAATGTTTTTAACATATGACTTACTTGAAAATAGCTCATGTCCATATTTGACAATCCACAAGTTTGAGTACATGTATTGTAGTACAAAGTGTTCAGAACCTGTGCCTGTTATGTGGTTGACAAAAAACAGTGTGCAATCTTGCCAGAGTGTTAGCAAAAGTAATATTATTCTTAACATAAAAGATATTAATTTTCCTTGCCACACCCCCTTATTTAATACAGATGGCTCCTTCAGAATAGAAACTTACACAAAAGTAATGTTTCAGCTACTGATGTAATGTACCTAAATCCATCCACCCAGGCTCAAGATTTCATATTAAAAGATTAAGTCTACTTGACTTAAGCTATTACTACAGCTATCATATTTCCTCATTAATTTGTCTCTACCTGACCAGCATTTCATAAAACAATTTTTAATTTGACTCCCATGTTTAGGGTCAAACAAAGTGTAGGCTACATTGGACATATCTGTGACAAACACAATGATGACACAGCCTTGATGCTGATCTGTATGATTAAAGGTTTTCTGCATCCTCAAAAGTGTCACACTTAGTTAGTTAAAATGCAAACCTCCTACATTACAAAGCACATCGTAATATTACAGGCTAATGTAAATGCATTCATTTTATTCATGCTTAAGATACAAACTAGGAACCTTCTGAATGTAATGCACTAAATTTAATGATTTTAAGACCACACCGTCACCCATCAGTCAGTCCATACTTCACTGACTGTCCTTGGCCTTTAGGACAATAACTGTCCCTATCAGCCTTGAGTCAATGAGTTTCAGTTTATTTTACAGTAGGGAATCTTTTTATTATTTCCCATAGAATGCTTCAGAGTGTAATAATAAGGAAAGATAAATGAGTGACAGAAACAATGCAAATTATTTGTGGATCCAATGTTACAGTTTCACATATACAATATATGCTATATGTTACGCTACTTTGGTTCAAATTAAGATCAGTTGTATTTTACGGATATCTATGTTAAGTTATGTGCATCAAAGCCAACCCAAAAGAAAACATTTAAGAATAACCCACCTCCCCAGTCTTCAATCTAAAAATGTATTTCTTGCCTTTTTTAGCTTGATTCTTACCCGTACCCTTCCAGCACATATTTACAGGTACTTCCCTTCCATTTGAACTCCCCCCACACCTCCTCCATCTGCTACACATCCTTCCTGTCATTGTACGGTCAACAGCAACCCTTTAGGGCTTTTTCTACTCTCTGCTGCATTCCTGCTGTGTTTATGCCTATTCCTCCCAGTCTGGAGCCAGGATAGTGGGCAATGTAGTGACTAAGCTATGTGCTGAACATCAAACCAGCAGAGGCATTAGATTTTTCTCTTCCCCATAGTGTCGAGACCAGCTCTGAGGCCCATCCAGCCTCTTAGGCAATGGGTACTGGAGGCTTTTTTCCCTTGAGGGAGGAAGACTGAGCAAGAAGCTGACCATTCACCCCCCACCTAGTGTCAAGATTAAGCTTCATTCTGACTTATGCCTTCATGGCATTTACAGAGACTTCACCTTAACCTTTATTCCTTCAGTTCTACTGCACAATGTTCAGGTGTGCCAAACCCCTACCCAAATCTAACAGTCATTCCACAAAATCCTATACATGATTTTGCAGCATCAATAGTCACCCCTAGAACTCCACTCGTCCATTTACTGTTTCACAGCCCTAGTTCCTGTCCCTTCCTTTCCCTACTTCCTGCACTACCATTTTTTAATCCATGTGGCTTCTTCTGTACTGAGAATGGAGGTAGCAAGTTCCTTCTAAATGTTGGTAACTATAAACAAGACTATGTGGCATAACATTTTAGCAGACAGAAAGCTCAGCCACTATCTCCCACACCCCTGCCTGGTAAGAAAGGTATTACTTTTGCAACACAGTTTCTTACTACAATTTATTTCACTGGCTCTGTGACACACATGTAATATCTTCTGTACAAAGGATACTATTATCAGTATCAGTGTAACTTGCAACTCACCTGACACTACCGTTAAGCCTATGAACAATGATAGTACAAGAATAAAATGCTTTGTAAATTTTGCTGGTTGGATATATCAAGGTCATTGTAAATCAGTTAGGACAGGGGCACCCAGTCTCTTCGTCATCTCTATCTGTATTCTGATTTGAACATTTGTTAGCTATTTCAGTTTTTTGGTACAGTTAAAATATACTTGAAATTGATACTTCCAAAAATGGATAACATTTTTTTTTATTTTATCATCTAAATTGTGCGCATCTGACAAAAATATGAGATGTTAATTTTAGCGTACCATTAAATTTCACTCAGGGATAATAGACACTACAGAAGTAGTGAAATATGAAGGGTTTGTTTTCTTATTTTAAGATACACAACTTCTTGAATGTATTCCACGTCCCGCATTGTATATGCACGAAAGACAAACCCAATTATATGCATGTTGCACATGTAATATTCTTTCTGTGCTTATTATGTTCATTTTATATTGAAACTTACTGAAGTCCAGTCTACTTAGCACTGCATACATCAAGCACAGAAAAATTTTATGAAGCATGCAGTGAAACAGACACTACGAATTAAGCACTCTTGACTGTCAATGTGTAAACAGCGTTTTCTGGCTTTCACAACAGGCGTGGCTTCAGAAGGTTAATCTTCTGGGATATCACACTCTGGATATCAACCCTTATGATCATACACAGTGTGAGAACTAAATGATTATCATTTTAAAATACTGTAACACACAAATGCTATTGAGTAACATGAGCCTAACGTGTTCCATGAAGTACAGTCATACACCATAGCTGTAACAAGTGAACCTGTGCAGGAAAATACCTGGCAGTTTTGCATGGCTGTACTTTGTAACTTGCCATGGTGTCAGACATGATTCATAAAGAAGAAATCAGATGAGATGCGATGGTTTGGGCAACCCTGTATCACTAGTATTTAAATGGAACAGTATCTCTTCCATGTGACAATATCTATGTATGTTTAAGTATATTTTTAGAGCTAAATATCAGGTATAATGTTGCTCCTTCTGCTTTTCTGAATGATAAATATATTTTGTCATTGTTGTGGCAACAAAAAATATATGCCATTAAATGATACAAGAATTACATACTCCTTCCTTGCATTACACATACTGAGATAACTGTTGATACTTGCTAATGGAGTGTCCAGTAATTTTGTAAAATGGGATGTACTGTTGTCAAGAAACTGATAAAGAAAATGTTTGAAATTAATTGTAGTTGTTTTAATCAGTAATGAAAATACAATATTCTTGTCAGGGTCATCCAGACAAATTTTGACGCCTCCTTAGATTATAATGAATCCAGTTGTCTATCCTGTTATCTCTTCTCAGTCCGTTTCTCTCTCCCACACCTCACCACGTAAGCTTACTGCTTGTCTAGGAACCAATTTCAAGCCCACAGAAACATTGAAATTTATAAGAATACCAAGTTTTAGTTCAAATATATCTCACATGGACGAAATTAGTTGCAATAACAATAAATCTTGTAACAACATCAACAGGGTAGGAATAACATTCTGTGTGAAGATTAAGTCTTTTGGGAAACGACCGCAGTGTCACGAAGTATTAAGGGCAAGCAGCAAGTAGGTGCAGGGTGTATGTAGGCTGGGTGGCAGGGTAAACATACACGTGTGCACGGCTTTGTTACACAGATAATTTGTCCAATTTTATTCCCTTATAGTGCAGGTAAGAGGAATTATATTTTCAGGATGGAACGTAATGCAAATTCCTCCAGTTCTTGCTGTCCAGCTGATTTCTAGTTGCATGTCCGTGGTATTTAGTTACATTTCAGAGAGGAACGCTGCCTCCATCTTCAGGGTAGCCCAAGAATATTAGAATATTCTGATAATCCAAACAGCCAGTTAATAACGAAATGCCAGCCAACATGGTGGTCTTGTATCCCAGAAGACTTTTAACACTTACCAGCCCAATGTCAATATCCCAGAAGAATTTTAACACTTACCGGCCCCATGTCAATATCCCAAATGACTTTTAACACCTACTGGCCCCATGTCAATATCCCAGAAGAATTTTAACACTTACTGGCCCCATGTCAATATCCCAGAAGACTTTCAACACTTACTGGCCCCATGTCAAATCCCAGAAGACTTTCAACACTTACCAGCCCCATGTCAATATCCCAGAAGACTTTCAACACTTACCGGCCCCATGTCAATATCCCAGAAGACTTCTAACACTTACTGGCCCATGTCAATATCCCAGAAGACTTTTAACACTTACCGGCCCCTTGTCAAGTTAAACTCGACTGCAATTTTGACTGTACTAGACCACTGTCGAGCTCAAATCGACATATTATTTTACAGTGTTTTATTTTAGGTTTCATTAAACTCCTCTTATGCAGTGGTTGCTTTTGAACTTCAGAGATAAGATATTTTCTGGGAAATTAATTTGGACCAGACTGATGGAATTCACAGAAATAATTTGGGCTGCAGTGAGTTGAGAATATCTGAATTAATCTAAGGGAGCTTCAGTACTACATTCTTCCCGTGAGAAAAAATTTGGTGAACTGAAGCACAGTCGTAAATTATTGGGATCAGTCTATTTCTATGACATGTAATTATGAAAAACATGGCAAAAAGAAAAACCCAGACCAACAATGTGCATAGAATACAAGTCTGAGAAAGACAAATAGCTTTTAAAGGACAGCTTCTACTTACCTGTATTAAACTTACCACAATTCTTCTTGATGTTCTGCTGACTTTCAAATGAGGGAGAATGAAATCTGGTGTTGCACATCTCAAGTAGCGCAAGACATTTTGGCATGTGGACTTTTGACAAAAGGATCACTGTAGGCCTAGGTTTCTGCAGGGATTCAAACAGGGTCACATACCGGGTGTACTATAAATGTTGCCACAGGTTTCATGATGTCTAAATCATTTCTGTGCATCACATAACACGTTCTGCAGTACAGGTTTGTGTAATACACAATTCATTCTCAGGATCATTGGTCAGTTAAACTGCAAATGTACCTGCAGAGGGCAGATCATAGGTGCTAAAAATTTCCCTTCTGGATGAAAAGGAATTTATATTACACAAATGTATCTTCAAGAGGGCTAGTTCTTTCACATACATCTGGTATTTACCATATTTCCTACCTCATGATGCATTTTCCCCCCTGAAAAAGTATCCAAAAAAATCACCCTGCACCTTAACATCAAAAGGAGTTCAGACGTTCCATGAGCAAAAATACCTTGCTAATTATAGGGTGTGGCCTATTATTTGTAGCATCTTTTTAGGAGGGAAATACCATATGTCCAATTTCCATAAACAGCATGAATGAGGTCCTGAAATGAACAGCATGCTTCTTGATCAGTTATGGATTGTTTGATAGGAAGTCATTAATATTCATGGGGTTTATATTTTATGGATCATAAAATGTATGCACACATGATCACAGCACAAAAAAGAACAACTGTATCAACACGGTTTCTTTATTTTACAAGTCACGGTGAATATGTCACTTTTCTTAAACAAAAACACCATATACTCTACAGCAAAACAAAGTCAGTACAATTTTAAAAACCAACAATTCATATCACCGTGACAGGCATTGCAGTCCAAGTGTCATCTGTTTACTAAGACACTTAACTAAATAACATAAACATATATACAAAGGCACAGAATTCATTTCATATGGCACACATGCAATGCAGTTTACACCATCCTAACCAGAGAGGTCGAGTTATCATGTCCCCAAGCAAAGGAAAACACAAAACTGCAGTATATCTAAATATTCAGCCTGATGATGACTCTCCTGAGTCGAAACATGTTGCGGTAACACATTAATTTCTAATGTTGTTGTGTTGACTGAACACATATTGTAAGTTTACAGTAAATAAGTTTAATTCTTTATAACACAACGGGATGACTTCCTTTAGATTAATAGCTAGTCAAGCTAAAGCCATCAACCAATTTAAGAACCAGAACCCTGTAGGCACCTTGGGCCTGTAATGGGACTGCTTTACGTACAAAAGTAGCCAATATATATTTCAACCAACAGTGCCTACACAACCAAGTAATCCCCAAATACGCCCAACTAAAAGTCCCAAACACATCTCCAGCATCCCACAGCACCACCCAAAAAGCGAGAATAATGAGAATAAAAGAATTAAAATTCCTTCACAAGAAAAAAGAAATGTTGAACCGTGAACTATACAGACGCCACCTACAAGTAGCACAAGAGTGGGGCAGATGGTGGGATGTCATCCACGAATCCATACTACAAAAAATAAATACAGAAATGGAGAGAAAGTACAAAATCATGGATGATAAAATAAAAAGACTTACACAGAACCAAGCACACAAACCAAAGACCGACATAAACTTCTACCCAAGAGTAGTCAACAATACTAGCATAAAGTTCTCTGACGAAGAAATGGAACTGCTCAACAAAGGCCTAAAATACAACCTCGGCATTATACAAAAACGATGGATCAACAATCTAGCCACGGTAGCAGAGACGGCAATAACGATGCTACCACCTGGTGAACAAGACTACATACGCCACCAAGTAGCAAAAAACATAACAAGACTACACCAGCAACAAGGACAGCAGACCACATACAGAAATACAAAAGAGAAGAGAGAGGACAAGACCGCAAAACTAATAAAAGACAAATTAAGGAAGAACAAAGCAATAGTCGCTAAAGCGGACAAAGGAAATTCCACGGTCATCCTATATTCAGACGACTACACTCAAAAAGTCAATGATTTCATCTCCTGCGGCAACTTCACCACAGTGAATGCCGACATCACTAAGACCCTACAAACAGAGCTGAGGGACACAATAAACGAATGCAGAAGTGTAATACAGAAAGGTGATAAGTGGAAACTTATGAACATAAGCCCCACAGCACCAACCATGAGGGGCCTGATAAAAGTCCACAAAGAAGACACTCCCATCAGACCAGTCGTAAACTGGAGGAATGCCCCAGGATACAAATTAGCCTAAATGCTGGTAAAGATACTGTTTTCCCACAACCCCCTCCCCTTCACATACAACTGATGGATGACCTTTTAGAAATCCCACAAGGACATCACATAAAGTTTGCCTCCTTTGACATAAGCAACATGTACTCAAACATCCCCACCGGAGAATTGACAGCCATCCTCAATGATTCTTGCATCAAAAACAATGTAGATGACACGACCAAAAAAGAAATTATGAAGATTACTCAAACCTTAATAAACCAAAATTACTTCCAGTTCCAAGACACCATCTACTTACAAAAGGAAGGACTAGCCATGGGAGCTCCCACATCATCATCACTATCCGAAATTTACCTATAACACATGGAGAACACAACAATTCCCGAACTGCTGGAAAAACACAACATCAAAGGGTACTTTAAATATGTTGATGACATCCTCCTGGTATACACAGACAATACAACCAACATACACAAGGTTCTAGATGAGTTCAATAACCCAACCCCTAAGCTGAAGTTTACTCTAGAAGAAATCAATTTCCTAGACATTACCATAAAAAAGAAACACAAAGGCCTCTCATCTGATATCCATAGAAAGCCCACCACAACGGATATCATGCCACCCTAATGAACAAAAAACAGCGGCCATCAGGTACTACCACGACAGGCTACTAACATACAGACTAACCCCCGAAAACAGACAGAAAGAAAAAGAAACCGTGAGGCAGTTCCTGGTCAATAACAAGTATGATCCCCTCCACATAACACTGGAACACAAGAAGAAAAAACGAAACCACAACACACAGACTCAAAAACATAAGTGTGCGAGGTTCACATACGTCGGAAAAGAAACCCAGTACATCACCAAACTATTCAAAGACACAACGTAACAGTTGCGTTTACCACGAATAACACAATCGGCAAGCGCCTCACCATGGAACATAAGACCCAGTGTAAATATGACAAAAGCAGAGTGTACCAGTTGACCTGCCCCGACTGCAAGATGACATACACCGGACAGACAGGAAGACCATTCAAGACCAGATTCAAAGAACATATGAGAGATTTTAAATACAATAATAGGAAATCTAAATTTGCCCAACACCACCTGGATAATGGACACGCAATACAAAACATGGAAGAAATAATGAAGATCGTTCACGTCACGAAAAAAGGAAGAATGCTGAACACATTAGAAAGCTTCCACATATACAAGGAGACCAAGGACGAAAACCAGATTAACGACAAACTGACAGCAAAAGGAAATGAAATATTCGAGGCCATACTAAAACACGACCCATAAGAGGGATACACAGCATTACTACAGAACACCCCCGTAAAAATAGCTCAGTCATGTGAAACCATCCGCCCCGGCATGAAGGAGGGTACACTACAAAAGGGACAGGACCCCAACCCTACCGACCACTGCTCCAAGGGACCCTACTATCAACCCCGAGAAAACTGTAAGTACACCTCAGCCAAAACCCACATAGACACACACACTCAAATAATTACAGAACAATGACAAAATCACTTGATTCCAAATTTGCAGAGAGGAAGATTTATAGATCTGCTCCAAAAAGAAACGCAGAAGAATAGACAGAAAGGAAACACACCCCCACCCCCCACCCCCCTGCTGAGAAGTACAGAATAACGGCAGCTACAATTACACCCACAGCTGCGCTCAGTTTACACCTATCTAAATTAGTAACAGTACCTGATTTTAGACCCACTCAATGTAATGCATACGGGATCCCTAATGCAATAGTTATATGTATAGTACTGTAAAGGATAATGTATTTAATGGTTCTTAAATATTCAGCCTGATGATGACTCTCCTGAGTCGAAACATGTTGCGGTAACACATTAATTTCTAATGTTGTGTTGACTGAACACACATTGTAAGTCTACAATAAATAAGTTAAATGGAGTATATCTGCTTGTTTGTCAAAACCATGGCTGATAACCAGGCAGCTGGAATGGACACTTATTACCTATGGACCTGCGGTGGTCTCAAAGCATCCATCATAGAAAACAGTACATGGAAGGTCCCTACAAGGTACATCTGTACAGCTGCTGTGCTGTGGGGACAGGATAGCTAGACCTCTGTACAAAATGGTAATTAGTACTACAGATTATCACAGGTTTCTGGGACTAACACATCACATACATAAAACAAAATGATGAATTAAAACAAAATAATCACTCTCACAAAAAAGCACAATTCACATAGTTCTACTCTCAATATGGGGGGAAGAAATGCTTTGATATACATTCTTTTATGGAATATGAACCTGATCATGACTGCGGTACAGATACATCACATGTTTTGTACTAATGGTATTGTGCAAAGCCTGAAACAGGTTAAAGTGATGTAAAAAACTGTGTTATTGACCTGGCTTTTAATTGAACAGAAGTACACAGGAACAATTAGAAAAGATGTGTTCAGGCTCAGTGCTTAAACAAATATCAACACAAGGACAGTCACAGTCCCCTGTCTGTTACTTTGGAAACATCGACAGTGCATCCGAGGATTTCATATGTAGAATGGGAACTCATTATTGCTGTTTTAGACAAACTGGCAAAAAGCAAAAGCTTTGGCAGAGATCCGTTTGAACAACCTGCCATTCTTAACCAACGAAACGTATATTCCTTAAATAACCACTATAGTAAATACAGGGTTATTAGAAATGATCATCGGGGTTTTAACAACTTGCCACCTCGTTTTCCAGATGCAACCCCTTGTGATTTCTTTCTATTGGGTTATGTCAAGTATCAGGCTTATGTTCCTCCTCTTCCCACAAGTATCCCGGAACTGATGGTATGAATCAGAACCGCCATTGAAACCATCATCACCGCTGACATGCTACAAACAGTTTGGAATGAACTCGATTATCGTGTTGATGTTTGTAGAATCACAAACGGTGCACGTATAGAGCACCTGTAAAGTATGTAACAAAAACTTGGAGTGTTGTTCTATGAAATAAAAACAACACATATATTCCTAACTCAAGTGTATTGTGTAGGACAAGTTGTTAAAACCCCAACAATCATTTTGAATAACCCTGTACATTCCCCGCTATTGTTAAAGTGTGCAGTGCCCACCCAACCGTACACAGTGACCAATCCTGCCTGGTAGATCAAATAAATTTTAGTGACATAAAAGTTACATAATTTTTAAGCATCTGCAGTCCATCACCACAGTTACTTAAATTAATCTTCACCCCCATGTTACATGATGCCATAACTGACACCGAAATTGAGGTCACAGCACCTGTAAGACTTTTATTTCCGACTGCAAGTGAGGTGGGTTAAGCTCTTACGAGCAGAATGTCGCACATGCCAAAAGTTCGGAAGTTGTGGTCATTATTTAGTGTACTCTACAAGCCTAGCAGACAACACCAGATGATGGCTTCTGCCATTATCACTATCCTGATGATCTGCAGTACAACAGTTTCAGCCTATCTTCTTTGACTGTACTACTCAGTGCATATATGAGTAATAACCAAGCTCAAAGCTCTGACCTCGTAGTGTACAGACTCCTGTATGATAGCAGGCAAAAAAGTAACATGTATCAAATTGCTCCAAGAAATAATGAGACAGTTTGTATAACAAAATCAAAACTTAATCTTTCAAGACAAAACGTGCCTACTGTTCCTCTCCTCAAATTGCTACCTAGTCTTAGCCACGACATAAGACTGGGCAACATAGCCGGCTATTAATCATAAGCATGAAGGAACCCCTGACAAGTCAGAGTTAACAAGGTTCACTATCTCCCTGCGCCGGTTTACTAGGTGGCGGTAGCAGATTTTGTGTTAGCCAGGACATGTTGATTTTGATGGAATCCATTGCAGGACATCTCCACAGCAGTAGACAAATCTCATGTTGTTCACCTACACCCAGACTATACCCAATATGTACATTCAGAGTCTCTGCACTACCACCTTACTCTTAAGATTACCCAGTACATATCGCTGCAGGGTACACTCAGGTTTTGACGTATCTCTACAGAACAAGTTCATACAGGCAGGTCTCGCTATTTCGCTTTAAGGTGACTTGAAAATCTACACAATTTTTCGAGTTTACGTTATCATTCTTCGACTTATAATTCATAAGACTTTTTTTCATCCTGAACCGGTTTTACCCCACGGCTGCAAGAAAATGTATCCTTTTATTGCGACATTTGGGAAATACCACCCACACCGTGGCAAGAGGGTCAGTCGAGGAGGAAACTTGGTGGCTTTTAGTGAACATCTTTTGAGTCAAGTAAGTTGGCACTTCGCATTTTTTCACAACAGACAGCACGAGTGCAGTCAACCAATCACAGACTTGTATTAATTGATATGAATCTGGTGCATAACGTATTTATCATTGATATATTGTTTGAGGAAGGTGTATGATTAGTGATGTGGAGCGCGTTAAGATTCAGACTTTCATGCTTTGTTGTATATTCAGCAGCCAAGAGAATGTCGTTGTTATATCATTTATATAAAGACTGTGTTCAGTAACAATTGTCATTCTAAATCATATGTTCATATGATTCTCGAAGCTTTTGGCTGATTAATTGTAAATATTTTGATGACAAGGTTTAATGAATTGTAACGAATGTATAGCATGAATGTAAATTTTGAAAATTTCAGTTGTACTTCGAAGTGACATAGTCAATGAAATTTGGCAATGAGGAAGTCTAAAACAGTAGTTCATTGCAATTTGAAAAATGCATGATCAGACAGGTTAAGCACCTCAACCTCTATACTCGTATAACCCAGTGCTAAGGAGGTGGAGCAGAGGGAATGCATGTTTTTCAAATGGCTAGTACTCAGCAAGGGTGGGGTTGATGACATTGGGCATGAGCCGGCGGACAGCTCAGACATTGCAGTTTCAGTAGCCATGGTGCATTGGAACATTCAGCATCGTGTGTTTGCTGTCGAGCAGTTCTTTAGAAACAGTGATTCCGTAGTTACTTTCCAACGTTCCCCTGATCTATCAATTTGCGACTTTTTTTTGTGGGGATACCTCAAGCGTAGAGTGTACACGAACAGAACACACACAATCAAAGAGCTGAAACTTTCCATTTGTCAAGAAATCGCAGCTGTGCCGCAAAAAATGTTGGTGCTTGCGATGCAGGATTTTGAGGATAAGCCCCAAATGTGTGTGCGGCAAGGATGTCATCTGACATTATTTTCCATATGTAATTTGGTACGTACTTTAAAAATGCATTAAAGTACCTTCTTTTTGTGTAATTAAAATTCTTATGTTGAAAATAAAGTCATACTTACGAAGGCGAACCCAAAAAAAACCGGACTGGCTTCGGGGAGCTCTTCCTAATCGTAGTTGAATGTTCCCCCACTAGGCGAGTGTAGTTGCACCCTTCAGGACACCCCATGGCAAGTGGGTTGGCCGGGGAGGAAACTTGGCGGCTTTAGCGACATCTTTTGACTCGAGTAAGTTGTCACTTCGCATTCTTCACAACAGATGGCATGAGTGCATTCAACCACTCATGCATCAGATTTCAACCAATCACATACTTGTATTAATTTATATGAATTTGGCGCATAACGTATTTATCGGTATTTATCACAGACATATTGTGGGAGGAAAGCGTGTGAATAGTGGCGTATTGCATGTTACGATTAACTCTTTAAACGCCGTGTTAAATCCCAATTGCCCTTTGCAAATATTATTTGGAGCTCAACACATTTGCCACATAGCTGGTTAAGGCTTTCATGTTTAGTTGTATATTGGGCCGTTAACGTCGACAAGGTAAGAGAATGTAATTGTCACATCATTTATATAAAAATTGTGTACAGTAATAATTGTCGTTCTAAAATCACATGATCATACAATTTTTTCGCTGATGTTGTATGATTAATTGGAAAGAATTTGATGAAAGTGTTCAATGAATAACGAATTTGTGAAGGTCTATAATGAACCGAATGCAATATTGCTGCATGCCCGGATGCAAAGGAAGCAGCAGCAATACGAAACTGAAGTTCTTCAGATTTCCAAACAATCCTGTGCGGTAAGTGTCATGATTTGTGTTAAAGATATGCGAAGAATGCAGCTGTCTCTTTATAGAGCATACAATGTCATATAATGGGTCTTATGCACCAAAAATAATTATTTTGAATTCAGAATTCAATTATAGTGTTCTGTTACTAAAAAACTAAACTCCGTGGCCTTAGTCCGCACGCGAACTATACCGACAGAGCGGCCGCCGCTGGTCGGCGAAGTTAGTGCCAACTTTTGCGGATAGAGGGGTGTCACGTCGTCAGCGCAACGGGTCCCCACAGCCGTTAATCTCTGTTTTCTAGACCTGGAGCCGCTACTTTTTTCATTCAAGTA
>Ga0123352_10011929_pt1 | contig 13712 bp, 5 predicted proteins | sample TergutLab28metaG_FD_89700 | JGI IMG/M metagenome (GOLD analysis project Ga0123352, IMG submission 89700) | Labiotermes labralis P1 segment gut microbial communities from Petit-Saut dam, French Guiana - Lab288 P1 | ecosystem: Host-associated > Arthropoda: Insects > Digestive system > Gut ...
ACATGTGTTGCTCCACACAGTGCTCGCGCGTTACACTTAGCGAGTCCAGTTATAAACAAAAGAAATGGAAGGAAATTATATTCCTCCCATGCCTGGTCTTAAGAGAGGAGAGAACTAAGTAAAGTTAGCTTATGACTAACATACAGTAAAGTAAGAATGCTAAAAGAAAACCACAATAAAAAAATCAATGTGTGTCAACTGCACAACATACCCATGAAGCGAGTGACATTAATTTTGATTGAGATCAAATCATGTAATGCATTGTTACATATGACATTGGTATTTGTTTTTAGTTACCTGAAGTCAGTTCTGAGATATAAATTTTAACTCCGCGTATCTATCATCCGGACATTCTTTATTTACGTGAACAAGAACGTGAGAATCCATGTACTGAGAGCATTATCAATTGCACATTCCGCCGACCCAAAGATCAGCCTGAAGACGGCCCTACATTTGGGCCGAAACATGTAGCTGAATTATAACCTAATATAATCTAATAAAATATAAAGTTGTGTATGACTGTATTATGCTATATATTTTGTATTATATTTTAGTGAGAATCCGTTATTACTTTTCGAAGCCAAAACTGATCCGCGAGGGAATAAGTTTGGAAACATTTACCTACAGCATTACCTGATTGGTGATCGGTAGATCTTTTCAAGTAAAAAAAAAAAAAAACCCTACGCGGACACCACGTCCGCTTGTCCGCTTGTCCGCCTGTTTGTCTACTGTGTGTGTGTGTGTGTGTGTGTGTGACCCAGTACCAGTAATTAAGCAGTTTGTCGGGTTATTATGAAATTCGCAACGTCGAGGAAGGATGAGTTTCGTGAAAATCGGTCACGTGAGGGCAATACTTTCTTACACGCTCAAATAAACTTACACTTAAGCCCGTACCATAATATCACGTGACACCGTCCAGTTGCGATTTCCCCCTTTCTTAACCCTTCCATTATCATAATATTGTTTCATTTTGCATACAAGTAATAGCCTTTAAACGACGTGGAAACCAAAGTAACATACTCAGAGAATATTGTATAATATTGTTGTTCGTGTCATTTTATTTAAGAATGATAAACGATATTCAAAATACGCACTAATTCTTGTGCCATTTATTCTCTTCAGTGACATAAATCTCTTTCGCTGAATGCAATACACATGCGGCTATATGTCCTCTACCATCATGTAGTAACCAGTTTTACTATTATAAGAACGGCGAAAAATATCCATTGTTGGACTAAATTTGTTTATGTTTATAAAATTATTGAACTGCAAAGATATAAGCGAATGCAGTAATATCAAAACTTGTGGGCCAAGTGTTCCTTCGTGTAGGCCTTAAATCGAATTACTTACATTTCTAAATATTTTGTTTCCCTTTAAGAGGCAAGTTACGACACGTCTGTACACGCTATGCAATTTTAGAAAAGAAATGATATTTATGGCTGAAAACATGGGTCACCTCAAGCAACGATGATGCCGTTTTTGTGTCAAACCATAAAAAAAAATGTTGACGCTTAAAACTTAACATTTATGTGCCAGTTACACAAATGAGAAACTCCAAATACTGCACATGCGCAAATGATTTTGGGTAGGGGTTACTGAATGCGCGCAGAAACGAAATGGAACTCCAAGTTTATAAAGTACTTTTATAAAACGTTTGTCATTTTGTATTACTTACAAAAATCTGAAAACATTTTCCGATCACAAAACGCCAGAAAACAATTTTCTAGCAACTAATAATTTCTACTGTAGACACGTATTTAATGCAGTTCCTTTGCAGTAGAAGAAATTTTGGAGCTCTGCATTTACGATCCAAACTTTGGCCATTGTCCGTTACACATAGAATGATATAAAACTTTTGCTGACTTACAGTCTGTCCTGACTCCTGTGGGGACCTGGCCGCCATGGTGACATTGAGTACTGCAGCACCTGATTGGGCCGGACCTCGGGAACACTACTCCCATCTGGCGGTGCTCCATTGAGACGGAGTTTCCGAGGAACGACACAGTTTCGCACAGTTTCGCATCCTGCACAGACGACGATGAAAATTAGTAAATAGCCAACTAATCCCACGTAGTAGAACGCTCTTTCAGACAACGATTTTCGACTAACAGGTCAACAGATGTTTGATCTTGTATAAACAAATCTACGGTGTGTCTCAGGGTTCAAGTGGGCCAAAGGGTAGGGATGAGGACGGACGGCCGAGATCTACCCGGCGTCCCAACAACTTTTGAATTTCTGGTAACCGTGCACTTTGATAAGTTCTTGTAATAAAACCAACTAGATACACTAATTTTTCAAATTTATTTTTGGAATAAAACTCTACATGTTTAGAATAGTTCATCTGTCCATCATCGGAGTTTTTCACTGTCAGGCTTGCTGACAGCTTGCGAGTGGCGTCCAAAAACAAATTTGAAAAATTTGTGCATCTACTTGGTTTTATTATAAGAATCCCAACAACTGTACATGTAATTCTACAACAAGCATTTCTCGGCATCATATTAATGTCTCCCACCGACTGTCTGTTACAAGTCGCCACAATCCCTGTGCGGCCCCGTCAGCACCCGGTAGACAAGAAACTCTACGACTCGCCGGTACCGATAAGCAGGAACAAAGAAATGTTTTTTAGCTTTAAGATAACATCGCGGCAGCGTCTTTCACGGTCCAGGATGGCTACGGTCCGCATCACATTATTCAGTTAAATAATGTAATATTTTTATTATCAACCCAATTGAATTTTATGCATACAGGCACAGTGACATTGCGTAATCCCATTACACATCTGTTCTGTATTTCCCGTGGCACTGCAGCCTACGACAAACGTCCGGCCTTAGATACAGCAGGACATGAGTTGAGCGGGGGCAGTGCTTTAAAGGTTTGTACCTGCTTCTGAGCCAGACGAAGCCATTCACACAATCACATTCCACGTTCTTAAGATTCACTTTAATATTATTCTCCCTTATACGCCTAGATTCATATCCTTTATACATTCACGTGTTTCTATTAACAATTTTGCAAGTCTTAAATATCTCTCATATTTCCCACGCATGCCATATGATTTATCATATTATATACTTGATATGTCGCCTTCTACTGTACCTTTTTTTTTAACAACAATAGCGTTATTTTTATTTATTGCTTTGTCTCTCAGAATAATTCGTAATGCCGATCCGAAAAATCTCTTTGCATAAATTTCTTTCCCCTGTCATCTTAGATTTTAATTCGCACATTTCTCTGCCACGCTGAAAGAACATTTCTGGCAGTGCACCATTAAATTTATTTCTGCTCCCATATTTCCAAGCAGCACCTTCTACATGTTTCGAGCACATGTGCTCGAAACATGTAGAGGTATGAAATAAACTTGTTGTAAAACAAAAATTTTGTGCATCAAATTGGTTAATTACTGAGATAAATGTACTGAGATGCACGGTAAGCCAAACGTAAAAAAATTATATACTAAGATTTAAATATTAAAATCACATTACTCACCCAAATATATCTTGTGTATAATTATTTTTACTTTGCTGGTTTCTTTAAAGAAGAAGGTAGAACAGCCTGCATAAGAAATAAGCGGGAATAATAGTATCTTAAAACGCTCATTGTGATATTAGTAAGTTTGATATAAAGCAGTAATGTCACTTTGGCAATTCAGAATTATACATTATCAGATCTGGAAAGAGGAATAATCGACCCTTGGAACTAACACTGCCGGTTGCGGTACTGCAAGAGAGTACCCGAGGAATCAAATAGTGGGATGTGGGCCTCAGATTGTCGAAGATAAATACGTAGTGGTTATGTAATCAAGTTTGAAGCAGGGACAAACAATGGCACAAACATCAAACAGAGCGATGTTTGAGAAGCCGCCCTAGCGAATGGGACACAGAAAACAAGGTGATCGTCTGCTGTCTGTCACGTCCTACAAAGAGACGTGGTTGGGCAAGCTGCAAGGCATGGCAAGCAGTCACATACATTAATATACGTAGCCCGGTTGATGCTGGTATTATGTAGACAAATAATGCCTTCAGCCACCGAACTGTCTTGTAAACTAAACGTACACAAGTGTCTTGTATGTTGTCCGTAATGTGATAATATTCTGATTACTCCGGCAGTCTGGCTGAAAATTTCTTTCTCTCCTATTTGTACGGTTCTCTATCCTCTGCTGAAGACAAAGTGTCAAATTAGATGACGCTTGCCCGACATATGACTTTCTCGCAGCGGTGTTTTTGGAGATTCTAGTCTGGTGGGATGTGACACAATGCCCGTTGGTAAAAGGCACGCGAAGTTTCAAAGGCATTAAATCGTTCGAAGTGTAGTAGACAAGTAAAAAAGTATAATATTCCAGAATACGAATTTTTTAACATTCAGACATATTTAGTCTTAAAAAGCACAGTGATTACTACATGTGCCGTCAGGTCCAACAGCACAAATTCTGCACATTGCACTTATTTGCTCAGTAATGATAATGAAGGAAAAAAAACCATTATTTCCCCATACGGCAGTAACCGAATAGTCTTTATAATGGAAGCACACTGCGTTCTCTGTGAAGCAAACTGAATATTTGTGTATAATGTAGATCCATTTTAGTCTTCAAAGGATTAATATGAATTTATTATATTACATTTAAACTATATATTATTAGGTAAAGAGTTCAGATGTGATGCTGTCTCAAACCAGCTTTGAATAAAAGGGGGATTTTGAATGAAGATTTTGGACGGATTTTGGAGGAAACGATCCAGAACAATCATAGACACTGGGGCATCCCAATCAAAAAGAAGTCCTAATCAAGGGCTGTACAATTCGTTTGTTCATAAAATAAAATTTGTGACACTTGGGGTTGAGGGGAGTGGGTGGACTTTTGGGTGTAACTGAGTAAAATGACAGTCACACATCTACATAATTCCATTTTTCCGAGTTTCCAAATTTAAATTAACAAACTACTAATTTTATTAACCAAAATAAAAAATCGTCTATAATAGAACAATTAGTGTAAGTATATTTCTTATTTTCTGTAGCGTAACTGCCGAAATTAGGAATAGACCGCCTCATTTAGGTTCCTAGATCACAAAATTAGACACACACACACACACACACACACACACACACAAACACTCACAAATCAAATAGGTCTCCTCTGAACAATTGATCAGCTCGTCGCAGATGCCACTACCTACACAACACACAACAAACAGAAGAGACAACATCCATGTCTTCAGCGGGATTCCAACCCGCGATCCCAGCAATCGTGTGGCTGCAGAACCACGCGTTAGACCGTACGGCCAACTGGCTTGGCAACTGTACTTTACTAAAGAGATTTCTTAGTGAATTCGCGTATGTATAACGGCAAGGGAATGGTCTGGTTTAAATCCATACCTCCCATCGATGACATCACAGATGATACTCACAACGAACGGCAGTTATGAGAGTTAAAATATGCGTACTACAGCGGTGTAAGTCTGGAGGAAAATCAGAAAGAGATTCAGCCAGGGATTTCGACTCTCGAACGAAATATTAACCCAGGTTTTACTGTGTGCTAGTCGGAAGCAACGCAGCAGCGTAAAGTCAATCGCCCTGCAGCTACGCTTAATACATAGCCTATTTGTTACAGAACATGATTCTGGGTAAGACCAAGTACTGATGTTACATTCTTCACAATCGGACTTACACTGGAGAAGTCGTAGACATCTGTCACAAGTCCCATCTCCGGAACCGCTTACCGAATGTAAATTATAACCACATTTTTAAACTGGACTGCATTGGAAGTTATCAGAAAAAATTATTTTTACCTTAAAAACCTGAAACAAAAGATAATTTACTTGTAAGTATTAAATACTACAACATTTTTAATTTTACTAGCATCTGTTGCATCAAATATAAGCAATATTAAAAATACACTGTAAACACCGAATGTTTAAAAGGTATTTCTATTGCAAAACCAACTAGATGCACCAATGTGTCAAATTTATTTTATTTTGGAATGACACTCTACATGTTTCGGACGGTCTTTCCGTCCATCATCATGTGTTCAAGACTGTATATACAGCAACAGGCATTTGTCAAGCAGATACGGCTGTCTACTTTATTTTATTTTGGAATGACACTCTACGTGTTTCGGACGGTCTTTCCGTCCATCATCAGGTGTTCAAGACTGTACATACAGCAACAGGCAGTATCTGCTTGACAAATGCCTGTTGCTGTATGTACAGTCTTGAACACCTGATGATGGATGGAAAGACCGTCCGAAACATGTAGAGTGTCATTCCAAAATAAAATAAATTTGATGCATTGGTGCATCTAGTGGGTTTTACTATAGAAATAATATTACGATGCACGGCCCTATGAAAGTGCAAAGTTTAAAACGCGCTACAGACCAATTGCCATTTTCTAATGAACGAACTCTCCTGATACAAGGAAGTGTAAGCACCAAGTATGAATGAATTGTTTGGTACTGAACTGTATGACAGGACTGATGAGATGCCCTCTACTCTGGGGCAGTGACCAGGTAGGTAAACATGGCGGGCTCCTTCGTGAACAGCTGACACAAGGTCGGGTGATAAGAAAAGTATCAAATTTTCGTGGTACCTGAATTTTCACTTCCGTGTCCACAGGAGTGAGCGACTGAAACCTGTTAAGAGCCAGTTTAATCCATTCCATACGCTCACAACCCATGTCATTAAGATCCATTTTAATATTATCCTCTAACACATGTCTTAGTCTCCGAAGTCTTCCATGTTTTTAAATTAAAAATTATGTACAGACTTCTCATCGCCATATTCATGCTGCATGTCCTGTTTATCTCGTAAAATCACAGAAATGCCTGGTGAATAATACAAGTTATGAAATTCTTCACTGCGTAACTTTCTTGAACTTCAGCTTACGTGCTCTGTCGTGCGTTTAGAAATTTCTTCGTCCCACAGTCTTTAGTTAGACACAGTAAAGGAAAACGTTTTACGACAGGAATATGAAGAAATACAAGAACTTGCAGTGAAACGGAATATGGAGACAAACGGCCCGAGAAAGGGGAACAGGCCAAGCGGGCAATAAAAATGACTTTGGCGTCCATACTAACGAATTTTACAGTGCAGAGGTTTGGGTTGGATTGGGGTGGGGGGGGGTGGGGGGAGAGGATTATCGAACAATGGTAACAACTTTATAGGAGGAGAGCAGGGGACATTTTATGTTTTACAAACGGACTGAAACACCATTCAACCCTTCTCACAAACTATTTATATGTCTATATTTATGAATAATATCACGCAATCTTCTAAAAACGAGCGCTTATAATTGGAGTTCAAATGACTGTGCGATGAAAATATGAGAGTTGGACTCTACAGATTTTATAATATGGTTACAGGTATGCCTACCCTCACCGCAATTATGCGATTACACACGTGGGAGTCTTTTGATAGCTGCGTGCACCCTGGAGTCTAAATCCTACGAAAACCGATTACGTACAGAACATGCCTGGCTTTTATACCCTGAACTATACCACCATTCCGCTGAGAATTCAATACATTTCACTTCATAACCATACTCCGAATTTTCTTTTCTGATACATTATTTCTGCACCGATGTCATTTCTTGACGGTGGTCTGTGCTTCAACGGATTGCATGATAACGGGTGACTGCATCGTTCGCTGAGATTCAGGAAACCTTCGACAAAGGCTGAAGAACACGAGCAATAGAATCGGTTACGTTTAAGAGCATTTAAGTTATAGCCAACTGCTCTTAGGAATTCTTCTTGATCTTTGAATGGGAAATACGAAGTACTCTAAGAACAAATGCACAGTCCTATGCTGACTGAAACGTACTCCACATGAAATTATATCGAAATGAACCTGGGTCTGGACGATGAGAAGCCGGCGTCACGCTGCCGGATGTATATAATTCGACGTACTTGTCATATAGCAAGCTGCTGTAATATGCACGCGTTAATCCACTACCTGTGTCAGGTTATCGTACAGTCTGTCTTACTATTATTAAAATAACACAGCCGATCCCACTGGCCGCGCGGTCTAAAGCGTGTATCTGCGGCTGCCCACTTGCTGGGATTTCGGGTCGTCTCTTGTGAGTGTTGTGTATTGTCACGGAGAGGTCTCTGCATCGGGCTGATCTCTCCCAGAGGAATCCTTCCGAGTGTTGTGTGTGTAACTGAGTGTCATCATGAATCCTCTATAATGCGGCGGTTTTGGCCCAATGGGGCTGTTGCGCCATGGTACCAAAAAAAATAGCAATGATGTGTTCATAATGCTCGCCTATATGGAAGCACTGTCTGTTTTCTTTTTTCCATTCGAAGTTAAAATAGATAATTTCAACTCCTACGTCCAGCATACATCTGTCCGTGTATGAAAACATGTACGTCATATATCGCGTCCAAAAAGTACAATAATTATCCTTGAGATTTGTTGATACTTACGGAACTCGGCACGCCACTTTTAAAGCCTTTTATACTTAAAATCCTTCAATGCTTGTATTTCAGCACACAAGTAGCTACAACGTGCCTTTAAATGTATACAGTGCAAACTAAAATATTTATATGCATCATAACAATAGCTGCATAATCGATGATTATCCTTGTGCTACCCCTTGTCTTCTTTCATCATCCTTTTGGTATTATTACAGCGCAGATGTCATCACTTGGTGTGCCGCAAACTGGTCGTGCTAAGCTATACTGCTTTCTAGATGCTCAACTCTTCATTGAGATTCAGCTCGTACTTCACAGAGAACACAGTCGATGCTCAACTGCTTCTTAGGCCTCAGTTCATACGTCACATAGAACACGACAAAAACAATACCCAAGGTAACTGAAAATTGTTATTGTTCGAGCTTTTGAATCACCCTACACTCTGCTCGTCCATGAATCAAATTCGTGTTGCTACATCATGTTGTCATTATGCAACAAAGTGCACTGCCACATTAAATTCAATGTACATGAAATCGACATTCATTTTAAATTACGACGAACATTATCATTAAGTAAAACGTAATTCAGGTGAAATAGGAACAACTACATGTCACACAATTATTTCACTTTCTGCATACCAATTTCATACATAACCATTGCGTATTAAATGCGAAACGTTAAATTGCGCAACTGTGTTTGTAACTCATATACAAATGATACAATGCATGCCCAGGACAACATATTCAGGGACGAATGTCATTTAAATTTTTGTCGATTATGCGTTGATTTGGGGCGGGGATTACATACCGTCGAATAAGGTGGGAAGATAATAATGTAAGGCAAAACAAAGGCTTGGAAGAGACAATGGTCTGTATGATCTCTTTCAATAAATACTGGGAAACATAAAAAAGTTCAACCAGGGTACATGGTAACCAGATTACAAGATCGTAGCAGTTTCACTCAGACCGGCAGTATGTAACCCGTAAAGCCGAAAGAGAAACAAGGAATTAAGCAAACTTTTCGCAAAAAAAATCTTTACCAAGTACCCTTGCAGTCACTCAATTACCACACCAACCACCGCACATATATAAAATTTACAAAATTTACGCATTAAAACATTAAAAACGCTCCGACATAAGTCACATTAATTTCGCTGTACCAGTTGGGTATTGTGGCAGCATGCCGTGTTGTGTAATGTTATGTTGCGAAGAGTGCCCTGCTATAGATGTGCATTCTGTGCTTGCAGTATCACGTAATGAAGTACAGAATGCACATCCGTAGCAGGGCACTCTTCGCAACATAACATTACACAACACGGCATGCTGCCACAATACCCAACTTGTACAACGAAATTAATCTGTGGCTATTTCTAGTGTGACTTTAGCAAGGAATATATAGCTCCCTGATGATGGTCTGAGGACCGAAACATGTCGGAGCGTTTTTAATGTTTTAATGTGTAAATTTTGTAAATATGTGCGGTGGTTGGTGTGATAATTGCGTGACTCGACAACATGCACGGTGTAACAATAAAAATACTCTTCCACTATCTTGCTAAAGTATGGTGATAATAATAGACCTGCCTTGATTTAAGGTTTTCTGAGACATCGTAAAACGTAATCCGGTATTTCGGAGGTACTCCTACCTCAATCGGTTTTGTGTTCTGACTGCGGTAATACAAAGTCATTAGACTCCTAAAAGTCTAGGCGAACATCAGAGCTGCCCCCACATTTGCGGTTATATGAAATATCACGAATGCTTTCCGGATCCAAAGGCCAGGCCTCCCTTCTACTGACTGAACTATCACGGTTACACATATTACCGAAAAAGTTTTGATAGTTAATCGTTGGCATTCTTCCTTAGTGGCATTCACGTTACATGATTGTGTACCTACTTGCAAAGCAGTGCTGTAAATATTCTGTAACGCAGTTGGAATAGAGCAACTAATTACGGCATCCAATTATTGTGTATGAATATTTCGGTGAACTGTATGCAACAGAAATCCGCTCTGTTTCAGGCGAATGTTTGTAAATATGCTACATATTGCAATAACATGTGTTTACTGTCGTGTGTTACAGGCGTTTCTATAATGAAATTAGCGCGAAGAAGGTGAGGGGGCATATTACGCAATACCATCAAAATGAGTAATGTAACGCTGCCCCCCTGTAGCACGCACAATGTCCTAATTTTCAAAATGACCTTTTTTTTGTAAATAAAAGGGAATGAAATGAAATATTTCTGTAATGTACGAAGAAGCGCAATTACGGTCATACTTTAATTCAGCACAATGGAATGGCGCCCATTGAAGGGTCTCGCCAGGTTTCCTAAACAGAATAGGATGTAAATAGCAAACATCAGTGCAGAGGTCCCGATTATGTTAAAGGGTTAGTTAACAAAATTTCCCTGACATCTTCCTTAAATCAAATCTCATACCCCTTTCTCACTAATGAAAACTGTGTAACGTTGTGCTGTACGAATTCACAATACAAGAGATGTGATACGTGCACTCAGTGAGGTGTATACAGTCAGAAAGTAAAAACACAAAAGACACAGTTCACCCTAGAACATGCCATGAAGGCCCCAAAGGGGGTAGAAGTTTAGCTGTACTCCTCAACCTCGGAGCTAGATGGGGTGGATGATTAAGTCACACCTCGGCCGCTTTACCCCCGTGAATGACTCGGTACCCATTGTAAAGATGGCTGATTGGGTCCCAGGGACGGTCTGGACAGGTGCGGCAAAAGTCGCCCCTACCGGTCTTCGAACCCCGGACCGTCCAGCCCGTAGTGAGTCGCTATATTGACTACGCTGTCCCGGCCCTCGGCACGTATAGAGCAAAAACCTTAAGGTAACAGACTTCTGGGATATTACGCCGTGTAGATCTGGCGGTTATGTACCGGCTGTTTAGTGGAAACTCTTTATTCCACTATCAGGATATATGAAGAGAGAAACAGTAATTATTCCGAAACGCCATCTTCCAGACCACACGGCACCACTTTACCGACGATGGTTATCGACAGTTACCACCCTGAGAAAAAAAAATCACTTAACAAAGACTAATATTGCATAAATTATAATATAGTAAAACATAATTTACTAGAATACATGACGTCAACTCCGATGCTCCTATAATCTTCACCGTAACAGACATAAGAATTTCAAACGTCACACGATACTTAATACCACCTAAGCTATAGGATACATCCTGCAATATTGTAACTGAAATTTATGAAGATTATATTACCTGCATGTATTTCATGAAAGTATAATTTGATATTAAATCCCTATCTTCTTCTCAGACTACGGAAGTTCTATTTTCCAAGACGATTCTAAATGAAAACTTTGTGTATCTTTGTAACTAACCGAGCGGTGTGTTCGACATATTCTTTGTGCAACTACCGTAACACTTACAGCAGAAATGAAGAGGTTTCAGTTTCGATCTGCGGCACGAGACGAGACTTCTCGTCCATGCACGTCCACAGCAGTGACAGGTAGCGTCTAGCTGTTCATTTAATATGCATCGCGGGCTTTTCTCCGAAGGCACAGCTACCAGACTATGATGCTCTTTACTCTCCTCGAACTAGTAAGATTAGGAGAAGCCAAAGGCCTACAACCACTCCTCACAACGTCTTCAAGACGTGGTGTTTAAACATGAGGATAATCTCGTCTCATTGTTACTTATTACATACTTTAACTTCTTTATATCACAAAATATTTCCCCCGACACTACATGGGCTTATTTAACTGCAAATTCACAAATCCGCATACAGAATGAAGAACTACGCAATATGTTTAAACCAATATATTAATTAATTTTGCCGCAAAAAGTCTTAATTTAGCCTATTCCGTTTGTCGCGCGGTTTAAGACGCAGGCCTATCAGTGCTCGTTTGTTGCGACTGCTGGTTCAAATCTCGCCGGGGGCATGGTTGTTTGTGTCTTGTACTTGTTGTGTGTTGTAGAGTTAGAGGCCTCTGCGAGGGACCGATCCTTCGTTCCGAGAAGTAATACCGAGTGTGTATGTGTCCACGTATGTGATCAGGTATGACAATAACCCACTATACAGACAGTGAGTAGGTAGAAGTGGTACGACTACAAGAAAGTCTCTAACGTTTCTTGCACATGTAGAATACACATGTCTATCAGTATAAGAATTCTGTTCCTTTAAAAAAAAAAAAAGACGGCGCAGAGTACGATCAACAAGGTGCAACGTTTCACAATTTATTTATTTCTGTAAGACGCTCTACACGTTTCAGACAGGTTTCCCGTCCATCATCAGGAGCTCAAAACTGCACATACAGCGTCAGGTATTTGTCAGACCAATACTGCTAAATGCTGCTCGCCTGGCCAGGCTAGCAGCAGGTAGCAGTAATGGTCTGACAAATGCCTGACGATGTATGTGCAGTTTTGAGATCCTGATGATGGACGGGAAACCCGTCTGAAACATGTAGAGCGTCTTACAGAAATAAATAAATTGTGAAACGCCGAATCTTGTTGGTTGTACTCTGCGAATATATTAGCGATGTAGGGACCTATGAATGTTAGAAAGAAGGCGGGTTATTTCATCAGTCGGGATGAATGTTACCCGCATTAGACAGAACAAACGCCACCACATGTTTACACGCAAAGGGATTATACAGCTATGATGCGATGTAATTTCTTGGATGGACGATTGGATGAACAAAATGTTAGCGTCCTACATTTCTGTACGGCAGCTATAACTGTAAGCGATACGAAGCTTAAGACGGACTGGAGAGCCAAGTGAGGTCGCTGTAGCTCTATCAGCAACTCTGCAATAGATAGGACGGTTAAGGCGCAGACAAATGACTGGCCCTGTGCGGACATGTTATAGTATAATGCCCGATAGCATTGCATAACTCATTCTGTCATCAGCAGCATAACGTTTGTAAAGGCGCACTCCTCTATGTGCACGAGTATAAACCGATCGTTGTAGGCGAAGTAAAAATTCAGAATGCTGCGTAAAATAAACATGTGTATAGGCGATAACAAGTTTCCATCAACTAGGCTGATTCTGAAAATATGTGGAAGAGAGGATCTAGGCTAAACTCATTATAAAAATAATTTGTATGTATCAACATAAACACACACATAGTATAAACCACAAGCGTGTGTATGTTATAAATTATTACCAGCACAATGCACGGAATTAATATTATTAAATTCCATTAGAGAAAAATTCGGTACTGGATCACAGCTTACTACCTGTTTTACCAACACAAGAAGACAAAAATTTACTATTAAATGTCAGTCTTTACTTACTCTGGGGGGGGGGAGGGGAGGGAAATGCAACAAAAACAACTA
>Ga0123352_10011930_pt1 | contig 13712 bp, 6 predicted proteins | sample TergutLab28metaG_FD_89700 | JGI IMG/M metagenome (GOLD analysis project Ga0123352, IMG submission 89700) | Labiotermes labralis P1 segment gut microbial communities from Petit-Saut dam, French Guiana - Lab288 P1 | ecosystem: Host-associated > Arthropoda: Insects > Digestive system > Gut ...
AATGTGAAGCTTGAAGCCTGAGCGGTGGGGATCACCGCTGGTTCAAGAGAAGTACCAGGAAGAAATGCCTGTGACAGGAGACATACATATTGTATAATAATAATAATAATAATAATAATAATACCTTATGTGTTTCACTTCTCTCATGTAATGCGCAGAAATTTCTATCCAACGAACACGAACAAATAAAACCACAGAAGTGGTATTGGAGGGTTTCACAGCGGAACTGCTGCAAGCGTCAAGTCTTCTGGGATGTTATGTCGTGTCTATTACTAAACAGTGAGCGACGTTTCGAAGGATCGTAATGCCTTCCACATCCGTTAATTATTTGCTCGAGACGACCGAATTTTCTAGCAATCTTAAGTTTGCAAAGCTGTGAGTACTCACTGAAAGGTAATAGCTGCAATTCCTAGTATATTCATGTTGATCTGCTACTCGTACTTAGTAGGAATGTGCTGTACAAGGGCGTTTGAAAATCGAAAAGTGCTACCGCAGTTTCTGTTTAATTCCCACCCGAAAATCTTAAAAAGATCAGGATTTAGGAAATGTTGTCCGTGTTAATTACATTAATCTTTTAGTTCTCCTATGCATGCAGTACATTGAATTAAATATTTAGTAACTAACAAACTGTAACTTTATAATATATCTTGAGACAGGCTGTAGGTCATGGCCACTTGGCAAGCGACCAACCCAACACAAGAACACAAATATCCACCCTTGCAGTGCGTAGACGATTTCGAAATGCGTGGCAATTCAATACAAGAATTTTTCAACATGAAAAGAGACGGAGCTTTTCCCATGACCAACGACTTGTAGGTTTTAAAGAAGTCTGATAAGAACATTTGAAGTTCTCTCAGCGGTGACTGACTTTTTCCGCTTCTGCCATATGGCGCCACATAGTTTGGTAACAATGACATTCTTCAAAAGAATCATTACACTTTTAAGAGACGTTTTAATAGTAAATTTCAGTGAAAAGGGTAAAAACTGTTTTATACAAATCCAACACATCCAGCGGAAATGGAAAAATAGGATTTATTGTTTAATTAAATATCAACAACGTCGAATACTACCGTAAAAATAATGTGTGTTTACTTAGTAGGATGAACAGGCGGGGCTGTACTCCTGAGATTCAGCGAATCCACCCGCCACCATGTCCAGACCGGCCATGAGGTTACCAGGCCTTCCATGTGATAAAGGTATGGGGATATTTCTCTCGCGTTAAGGAGGCTGGAGTGTCTTAAGAGAACGCTTGCCTCTTCTAGAGTAAGATTAGAGTTAAGATTGTAAAAACATACCGCCATTTCAATGAATGCCTTTCTGAGGCAGTGTTAGGTGGAGCGACATCATTGGCTTTCATGTTTATTGAATTTGCCGGGAGTAAAGGGATGTTGAAGATATAGGTAAAAGTGCGTATCATGCACACTTAATCTATGAATCAGAAGCCGACTCATTTACAAACACACATAAATTGACATGCCAAAATTTATGTTAGCCTGCTTGTTTAAGAGGATTATTTAAAAAATATCACAAAATGTAATATAAGGATGAACATCCTGCATAGCTGCTGCAGACACACAGATATTCCGGCGTCTTTATTGGTCTTGTCAGATTGGCAACAGTGCAGTACCTGTCGCTATAAAAGACCACATCCTGGGGTGGCTAGAGGCAAAGAAGGCGCACCCATGGGTAACCGCGTGGTCTGTGGAAGCTATGCAGGTAGAGGAAGTTAGGACTGACCCATCGTTAAGTGACCGTCAGAATGCTGCAAATATTTATGCTGTTGTTGCTCTTATTCTTATTCCGCTTTCTAGAAATTTTCTGTACACCTTCTGCCAGCATTATGTTGTGGATTTAACTTAAGCACGAACACGTGTGTGTTTGTGTGTGCGTGCTCAAGAGAACATAGCTTAAGGACATGTATGCTGTACTTACTGTAGCCTAAAGATGATAACGACGTTACTCCTTTTTTTCATATTCAGTACTGACATACCGTTGTGCGCTTTCTAACTCCAAAGAGTCCTTTACAAAGTAGTAAAGAATCCACATTGCGCCCTGTCACCCGCAAACAGTCATTGTCATGTTTACAACAAACAGCCACTGATTCATGTTCGTTTTTAGAAAAATCAAACTCAAAGAATAATATCCGACTTCTTTAGTATCAATTTTAATATTATACTCCCAAATATGACTGGATTTCCCAAGTGGTGCATTCATATCAGTTTGTTCCAGATAGAATGGCATAGGCAGTACTTACACGCCTCATGCATGCTTCACGCTCCTTCACCTTTACTTCAACACACCATTCAGTAAAGCTAAAGCAGTCCCGTTACAGACCTGGAGTGACCCACAGGGTTACAGGAAGTTAAGGCTCCCAGATTTCGTGACAACGGCACAGGATGGTGGTAGATTTTCAGCCTTATGCACCGGCCGCCTTTACCCCTAGGAAATACTCCTGGTAACCATTTCTGTTAGAGGCTAAGTCGACCCCAGGGCCATAGTGCGATCGGTAGGATTTTATGGCAATGAGGAATCCACTGACATCGGCTAGGATCGAACCAGCGTCCTACCGATTTGTAGCACAGCACCTTAGCCACTGTGCAAACGCGGTCCCCCACACTAGTGATGAGAGCAGATATTGAGATCTCTGATGTGCAGTTTTCTGCAGTCTGACTTCATCCTCTCCCTTAGGACCGAATATCCTCTTCAGCGCTTAGCTCTCAAAAACCTTAATATTGTTTTACGGAAAAATACGGAATTAAAATTGTGATAATTTTTCGATCATATTAAAGGCTATTATTTGCTCCGAAACACAGAGACACGGTTGTGATTTACAAATGGTAAAACTCAATCCAAATTTATAGGTCTGAATATTTTTTATGCGAAATTGTTTTATGACAGGGAAAATACAGATTAATACGTCTTCCCTAAATGCCGGTTTCGTTCTGAAATATTATTTTGAAGATTAATTATAAAATGTGTCATTTAAAAACGAGGAGTCTCCATACTTCTTATACACAGAACAATTAAATTATCATAAATTTTTTGTGTATATTACAATAAATTATGTAATAATACCTATAATAAACAGAATATAGTCGATGTTAGAAAATTTACACTTGTAGAAATTTACAAAACCTCAGTGGTAGAGTCCAGTTGAAACGTGATGGCACATGGTGACGCATGGGAGGGAAAGTGAAGGGGAAACTGGCGAATGGAGAGGGTAGCCAGTACCCTTCAAACCACCTCGGAACGTTGTGTATCCAGCATTACTACCAACCATAAAAGCTGGTGCGCACAACTCGGCTACCAGTAGTCGACTGAACTGACGCCCCTGCCGATTTAAATGGACTCGTCCGTTTCGCCGAAAGACAAAATCTGGTTTCTGTGCGTGTGCCATCACATTTCAAACGCAGTCTACCTGGTGTCTCCATCTTCATCGTAAAAGACTAGCCTAGGGAATGACGAAGACGTTTCCTCGATGGAGTTCGTAAACTTGTACAGTACCAGAGTACACGGCCTTATACATTATTCTGCATACTCACCGACGTCCGTAACTCAGTTCCACATTAACAGAGTATTTAAATACATTCACGGTTACTTACTCTACCAGATGTATTCACTGCTTGCCACAATATTTATTGCCATTAGGAAGTAACTTCGTCAAGTACAGTCACGATTTATCACAAGTGAAAGGAGGAGCTCTATGTCAGAATGAGATAAAATTTGCAGGAAACTATTACGGCAGCCGCAGGCTTGCCATTTCTATGCCACAATTACTATGGAGTTGCGTCAACCTATGATTTGATCAGTACATTAGCATCACTGACTCACTCCGTCCTGCTTTCCACCAATTCGCACGAATATAGCTCGAAGTGGAAAAGGTATAATCTGCCAGAAGTGCTGGAATTTCTGCGATATAATATCGGATTTAATAATATACCGCATAGGCAACAGGAACGTATGTGTTTCAACACTAAATGATGAATTGCTCTAGCCCAAATCAGGTCCTCTCAATTTTTTTTTTTTTTTGTGGTGAGAGCAAATTCGGCGAAATTTTGTCTGCATGTGGGCAACATAAAATTTAATACACAAATTTAATAATGAATAAGTAATATGTACGATTTTATTTTTGTGTCGTACTAAGCACAGTGCAATAAAAATGTAAATATAATAATATGACATGTTTATTTAAAAATGCAATTTAATCTTAGGGCAGGGGTGTCTAGCGTTATAACATATTCTCACAAAGTGATTCGGTTTGAGAGGGAGAGGTTCATCTCAGATCCATATTTGGTAAAATTTATTTTGACAGTTCTTTTGGTTCGCGGAGACGCAACTTCGCAGTGATCATATAGAATGTCCAAAAGAAAAAAAACATCCATTTCTGATTGACGCGTTTATTATATTCGAAAAGGCCCTACAAATGTCAAAAAAGAAGAAATAAATACACATGTATAAGTCTGCAAGATATATACTTAAGGTAATTTTGATTTCGATGCAAATGTATTTTAAGTTTTCTCCTCAAAACTTTATAAACATTACCCCTCAATGAAATGTTCTCGGGCATACAGCCACCACAAAATGTGAAGGTTCTCCGAAGTTTCAGGAGCTGACTCCGTCCCCATTTTCAGGATGATGCTGATGACTCGGTACAAACAAAACCGACAACTGTCTTTTAGTTTTGGTTCTGCCAAGCCATCAGCAACAACCTGAAACTAGGGATGGGGAGAGTCCCTGAAACGTCAGAGAGTCTTCACATCTTGTCGAGGCCGTGTGCCCAAGAACATTCCATTCAAGCTCTCGACGCGATATCTTCAAGACTAATATTATCCTCCCCGTCTCCCAGTCCCCCATATGTGACAAAAGTCCCGACAATCTGATCTTCATTGGGTTGGTTATTCTAATAATATTTTTTGAGGGGTGGGATAAAAATAAGCCCATGTACATGGACAAACCAAGAATACCTTCATATTGTTGAACATTTTAATGAAAGAAGGTGTGGAATATTCAGCAAAACTTAAGTGTTTCGGTAATACATGTTTAAGTTACGGTGATCGTGGCCTAGTTTCCGAACGATATTCCTGTGTGAATATTTTTATTTACTGATTAAAAATAAGAAAAAAATTTTGGAAATGTATTTCGAACATTTTTTTTCTAACAAAGTAGTCGTGGCTTTACACACAGCTAGGCTAACTTTGTCACACAGCAGCCGTATAAATGGTGAAACCCTCTGTTTTAAAATTCGTATGTCTGAACTCAATTTAACATGGCCTCATTCCCAGATTTTTTTTCTCATGGCTCGAGAGCTGCATTGGCCCCAGGCCTTCTCTTTGTTTAGCGCGCAGTCACTGACATCGGCCATTCCGAGATTTACTGAAGAACTTAAAGAAGTGTTGTGATTGGAAATAATTAATCAGAAACCTCTTTTTCATCATGAAAAATATCACTTTATTGCAAGGCAATAACCAGTGTATTTCTCACGTGACTTGTGCTGTGCCGTGCAAGGTAGAGGCCAGTTGAAATGTGATGGCACACGCGTATAAACCAGATTTCGTCTTTCGGCGAAATGGACGAGCCCATTTTAAATCAGCGAGGGCGTCAGTTCAGTCGACAACTGGCAGCGGGTGTGTGCGTATCAGCGGTAGTAATATTGGATACACCATGTTCCTAGGTAGTGTGAAGGGTACTGACTACTCACTCCATTCACCAGTTTCCTCTTTACTTCCTCTCCCGTGCGTCAACGTGTGCCATCACATTTCAACTGGAGTCTAATACAGCATGTGATCTCAAGAGATTGTGCTGAACGTAGAGTCTTACTGCTCTGAATGTAATAATCTTAGCATCAAAACGCGATGAACGTGTGGATTCTGTAAGTGTGGACGTACTATAAACAAGATATGATAAGTGAGAATATGCATAGAATTTAACAAGAAGACGTGCCACATATTTGCTTATTCATACAAATGGTCATTATTGTACTGTAACTGAATTGTAATTGGAAACCGTATATGTAATTTGTAGTTACAATTGTTTATTCTGCCGATCCCGGAGGCCGCGCGGTCTAAGCCGCGTGTCTGCGGCCACTCGCTTGTTGGAATTGCGGGTTCGAATTCCGCCGTGGGCATGGATGTCTGTGTGTTATGTGATTATTGTGTTTTGACAGGTAGCAGTCTCCGCGACGGGTCCTTCGTCTAGACAGTAGTAATTATTGTGCGTTTCATTAGCATGATCAGGTGCAGCAATAACACTCTGCACCTAGAATGGTTAGGTAGCAGGCAGAAGCGCTCGGACTAAGAAAGAAAGGAAGAAAGAAAGATTGCTATTCTCGAGGAAAGAAAGAGGCGGGGATAATTGAGGTGAGGTTCTCGTTAAGTGTTGCTAATATTATTTATATAATATTCTGTTCTTATACATGTTATTTACTTCTTAGTATGTTGGTGTTGCATAGTGCTAAATGAAACAAAACTTGCAAAGAAATAAAAAACAAAATATGTGTTGAGGTTCATTTTATGAGATTGTAAGTCACACTATTTACCTAGAACAGAGCTGACGAACCCATGGCAGGCGGGAAGATTTCCTTGGCACGCGGCTTTCACGACTCTGCAAATTTTTTATTTCTTTTCCCCGACCAACGTCTCTATACTGTGAATAATATATATATATATATATATATATACACATACATAATATATATATATATACACACATAGGCATTTCATGTTTATTATCGTTGCTACCAAATAAAACTGCGAGAAACCTTTTTACCCAAATTGGGAGCTGTGCGAAATCTGGCTGGATATTTATAATTGGGGCGCCGGCCTGGCGGTGAATGGGCGAATACGTGACATTGGACAAAACGTTTTACAACCGTCTTTTCAAACAGGAAGTAGAACCAGTCCCAGTTACTTCCAAATTTACTTCCTTATCGAATTGCTCGAGGAGGCCTTTATTAGAATAAAAATTATAATATGCGTTAATTATATAATTATAATATGCATTAGTAATAATAATGCAGTAATTAATAATAATGTATGGTTGATCCCAAGACCTTAATTTTCTCTTCAAAATTACCATGGACAAGCGAAAGGATTTCTTCACCGTATTGGACAATTTGGGCACGCACCCTCAAAATTTTCGCCATCCCTGACCTAGAGCGTCCAATCGAAGCATGATTGGCGAATGTCAAAAGATTTAGCAGGAAGTGGTTATGGTCACATCGAGCTACTATCCCGACACTTGCATGGAGGGACTGAGCAAGACCACAAAATAACTCAGCCAGGGTAAATATGGTTAAACCGAGATTCAAATCAAGCACCTCACGAATAAATCTGTGCAGCCTTACAGCTACACTTAATACTGTAGCCAAATTTTGGCTTACGGGAATACTAATCCCCATGGGCGCTAATATAAGAAAGTATGAACACAAAAATAAAGCACTTATTTATAATTTCCCTTTTTATGCTCAACAATTTACATTCCTTAAACTCAGAAAATAATTTTTGTGTTTAAAATAGAAATTTGTCCCCTCTCTTGCATACCTATATACCCCTTTCCAAGCTAAATTCCAGCTACACAAACCAGTTCTGTAAAACTAAATTAATTGTAAGAATAAAACAAAAAAAGACCCTTTAGACTTGTATTCGAGAAGTGCAGGGTTCAAATCTTGAACGGAACACTGTCTATAAAAAGAGAGGTTAACCGTGATTGTCCTCAGTCGTCCCAAACGAATACCGAGAGAACCTCCATCAGATCAAGGCCAGTAGGTTTCAAACTCTTTCAAATTAACCATCAATCAATCACCTAATCATTAGACAGTGCACGTTCTGAGGGGATCATATCTGTACAAGTTTCATCTCTGACAAGCGTGATACTTGTCCTTATTACTCCTGTTGTTGCAACAGATCCTTTTCGGATAAAAACAGATATGTTCAGGAGCGAAGTCCTATTGCTGGCGGTGTAGGCAAGTTATTCACTTGATAACTTCCACATTTTTGGCCACTTCGTAACTTCAATATTTAACTGCTAAAAATTAAGTTTCCCTAAAATTAATTTAAACAGTACAACGCGCTCTGTAGGGAATTAAAATTCATTATGTTTGTAAATTGTTCTAAAAGTGGAGCTTTTTTTGATATTTGTGAATATTTCCGACGGTAACTGTAGAGCATTCAAACATAAAATCTACTAGCAGTAGAAATAACGGAACGGCAGATTACATAACGAATTTCTTGATACACAGTGATTCAGAAACGTTCAAGCGTGCGATTTCTTTATCTAACTAACTCTACGAAGCCGAGTCCAACTTGAAAAGCTAACCGGTTCTCAGCTAGTCAATAATTTCCCCGCATTTCATGCAACCCAAAGGTTCATCACCGCATTCACAAGTGTCAGCCACCTGTCCCTATCCCTAGCTAGATCAATCCAGTCCATGCACGCCATCCCACTTCTTGAAGAACAATTTTAATAAAATCCTCCCATCTACGCCTGGGCTTCCAATTTGCTTCTTTCTCTCAAGTTTCCCCACCAAAACCAGGTATGCACTCATCCTCTCCTCAAACCTTGCTATATGGCCCGCCCATCTCACTGTTCCTAAGTTCTTTTTATGTTTTGATATCGATCAACCCATAAGAAATCGGAAATTATGAGTAAGAATTCAGCTATATGAACCTACACGCGCTTTTCAAATACAAACCACCTGCATCCAAAATGAAAGTAATTTTCGAGTTACATTTGAACTTGTCTGGACTAATGAAGCCACATACTGTAAACACAGTCTGTCAGAAAGTTTACTGTAAGCAAGCATTTCATCAGAATCGCAGCACGCCTTCGTGCCTTATGTGGAACAACATTAAGTACTTTTTGCGAAATAAGCATAACTTTTTGTACGGTTCGTGAGTAAGAACTGCATCTAATTCTCCGCTAGTCGATTCAGAAGATTCAACAGCACGAATACCGGCAGTACCACAGACCAAGTGCTGCATTCACCGGGTTAAGTCCCGGGACAGTGCAATTTCCATTTGATACAGACAAAGTGATACTTCGGTTTTTCTCTGTAAATTATTATTCCACTGCTTCTCCATATTCTTATTCATTCATCTACTATTAGCAATGCACTGCAGCTTGTATAATGACAGAAAAGCTAAGTGAATCACAAAAAAAGGCATCCATACCGAAACAAATAGTTTCATAACATCTTGCACGAGTTCCATTCAGTTACCAAGCTTCACTCTGCATTTATTAAATCCATCTAAATGTGGGCATCTTATGACCACAGTTTTTTAAATGACCACTTTAAAATATATTCTCCCACCAAATTTTTATATGCATTTCTCATGTGGCGCGTATGGGTGAGGAGAAGGGGTGTATAGGGTCTTGGTGGGGAAACCGGAGGGAAAGAGACCACTGGGGAGACCTAGGCGTAGATGGGTAGATAATATTAGGACGGATCTCGAGGAGGTGGGATGTGGGTATATGGACTGGACTGGGCTGGTCCAGGATAGAGACAGGTGGCGGACGCTTGTGGGTGCGGTAATGAACCTTCGGGTTCCGTGAAATGTGGGGAATTTCTTGACTAGCTGCAAACCAGTTAGCTTCTCAAGAAGGACTCTGCACCATTGAGTAAGTAAGTAAGTAATTTCTCATCTCCGTTTCAGAGCTACACATGCATCCAGTTATAACCACCAAGACTTTATTGCCTCTACTGTAGAAGGAAGAGGTAAATTTCAACCTAGAACAGGTCATGAAGGCCCAGAGTTGGAGTAGAGGAATAGATCTACTCTTTCTTTAACCTCGGCGCTAGATGAGGTGAGTGGTCAACGCTACGCCTCGGCCGCTTTACCTCCGGGACAGAACCGATACCCATTGTACAGTAGGGTGGTTGGGCTCCAGGGCCGGACTGGACGGGTGCGGAAAATGTCGCCCCCACAGGGATTCGATCCCCAGACCGTCCAGCCCGTAGCGAGTCGCTATACCGACTACGCTATCCCGGCCCACATTGCCTCTACCGTACTAGGTTATTTGCAAATGCCAATAAAATTTTCTATTTATACAATTCTTCGTTAAGCAGTAACTTTATATCCTTTGCATTCAAATACTTTCCTGGGCGTTTGATATACAAAACTGTACACTTTAATGACCTTCAATCGAAAGAATCAAACAAAATCTGTAAGCATAAAATCTTTTACACTTCTTTCCCTGTGTTCGAACCTTTAGCATTTTGAAGGTTAAACAGGTTGAGAACAATTACTTGCTCGAAAAATAGCTGTTGCCAACATAATCGTATATCCCTTTGTGACATTTTAAAAATAATTTCCATTTGTTTTTGAAAGCCCTCACGTGTTAAAATTTTAAAACACTCCTAAATTAAACAAGTGGGTTGCGTTATTAATTTTCCTTTAGTGACATATTTCTTCTACACGCCTATTTATTCCAGTATTATATTCTTTGGGATGAATTAAAATTTAATCTTAACATTGAACCGTATATTGCAAACTAGAAGACACAAACTATAAGACACAAACTATAAGACACAAACTATAAGACACGAACTATAAGACACAAACTATAAGACACAAACTACATAAAGCTGTCTTTGAGGCTTATGATTGCTTAGTTCTAGTAGGTTATGACGTCAATGATAAAAAACATGCTTAGGTTTCAACACAGCCTACTGCTGCCATCTCCAGCGCAGAATAAAGTAGTTATGTTTGTAAAAATGTATAAAGCTTCGTGCGATAAAAGAAATAATTATTCTTAGACACCGCGTTTTAAACTCGAGACTCATACCCTGATTTTCCATGGGATATCCATCATGGCTATAGCAATCTCCTAGAAATACTGAGGCAGATTTATCTGACGTAATGTTTCAATGGGTGTGCCGCCAACTGCACAGGTGTGCGAGTTTCAGGTGGGTTTAATGGCCATGGAAACATTTTTCTTAATATTCTTAGTCTAGTTACGCGACTCCTGATATGGCTGTAAAATACATCTCTCTTAAGACAGATAAACTGTTTCAACTAGCATGTTTACATGCAGTACAAATCTGCGCAAATCTGTGATCAAGGGATTAAAATTTGTCGGATGGGGTTAGGATGAAGAAGCTAGTGATGGGGGAACCTAGCCAAAGTACAGAGTTGAAGATGACGGTAAAGAAGGTGCAGTATGAATAAATAAAAAGAGATGATTGACGTGGAAATTTAGCAAGAAGTAGAAGCAACGACAAGTGAGTTGCTGTACGAGTAGTCAAGGTGGATGTACTGCATGATCGGGCAACGGCAGATGAAGTGTTTGCAGTAATGGTGTCATTCCATAAGGAATGCGAATATATGATTGATGCTTTTTGCTCTAGGCGACTGCACGTGTGTATAAAAGTAATGATAGTTATAGTAATACGGATAGGATCTTCTTAGATGTGACGTGTTTAACATTCTAGAAGACTAGCAGAATTATATTTGCTGACGTGACAGTATGAAAACACACTATTGGGTTGTACAGGCTTGAATGGTCCCATTATCTTTATCCCAGAGGTCTTAAGTCTTCAATAACCTTTCTTTGAGAACCCAGTACCTCATGAAGTGCTACTAGATTTGAATTTGTCTTATGCCCGTAAAAACGTCTTACTTCGAAAGCGAGAATTTATTGTACTAAGCAGACAATACTCTTTGTCCCACGAGTGTATATACTGCAAGTCCGAAATGGTATATATAATATTACTTCTGCCTAATTTTCTACAGTTATTTTTCTAAACATCTAGTGCAGCAGATTGAAATTTAAGACACTCACAGCAGTTTTATTGGACGGCAAATTGCTCTGCGATGTCATGCCGTTTCAACCCGTGAGAAGTTGTCACAGTTCCGTTGGATCTTTCTACATTTTCTTGGACTGATTGACCATGAAAAACGAACTCATATAATATCTTCCTTCTACACGCCAGTAGTTACTTAACAAGGGAAATAACGTGAAATCCCTGAAAAGTTATATATTTTGTTTTACCATTCCTACATTTATGATTCTCAGTAAGTTCCATTAAAGTATGTAATTAATATAGCTGAAAGTCAGAAAGTGTTACATTAGCCGACAAATACAAAAGTGCAGATCTGATTTATTAGCTTTTTATTCATCACTACTACATGTTTCGGCACTGGCTCATAAAAGAGTAAAAAAGGTGAGAGGCCTTTCCTAACAAAGAGTGGTCAGAATTCGTAGCAAAAAAAACGGGTTTCCTCGCTTTAAAGTAATTCATCTTGCGTTTATACTCTTCGTTTGATACGTAAACGTTACATAGTTACGACAGAATTAACTACCCTACACCATGGAGCAAAGTATTTTATGAGAAGATAATAATCGCTCAACAACCCAAAAAATTCTAGTCCTTTTGTGGAAACCGAAAGCTCTTTTCTATATCCACAACAGCCTGCAAATTGTCTCAATATTGAACAGAATGAGTCCAGTCTACACACGCCAACTCTATTTGTTTCAAGTCTAGTTGAATATTACTCCCTACAAACTAACATGTACCAGCTCTCTCTCACAAGGAAGTCAGACGGCTTGAGAGTAAAAGTTTTGAATTTTATTCAGCATATCCAAGTAGAATCCCGGCTGTACTCCGACGATTCACAATAGATTTTACGTGATTCTTCGTAAATCCCGCCAGATATATGCCAGGAAAATATATTTACATGCCCCATGGCCACTTTCTTCCCAGTTTTTCAATGCCACCAAATCCGATTATCCAATCAGAACGTTCTACTCTAAACAAAAGTGCAAGAGTCACAGCCTCTTTAGCATCTAACAATCATCTATCCATCCACCCATCTATCCATCCTTCCACCCATCCATTCATTCTCTTCTAGTCAGGTATTTCATTCAAAATTTCTACGTATTACCATTGCCTCCATATGTGCTACTTGCAATATAAGCTTCTTTTCTTAATAACCCTAATATCTAGGCACGATTACATTAATTGCAGGTCCCAATTATTTCATTTTCTCCAATCTCCCACTACGTCCCCTACTCACAGCCAACTCTTCTGGTCAACATTCCGTTGTTGGCACTAAGAATATTCAAACATAAACCGAACCGGTAGTGATGTATACGACCACCATGTTCTCACGTTCTCAGTGTTGTATCACACCCTGCAAGCATGGAAGTTCCCCTGTCACATTCCTCTCCTCTAACGTATCGTGCTGTGGCCACAGAAGGTTCATGGCCACTCTTCGCGGTCTACTTTAAGAAGCTGGATGAATAAAAAGCAAGAAGGAAGCCACTGCTTATAGATATGCACGACTGGCAATAAAATTCTTCGTCACTAGTAGTTTTGTTATTCGAAAGAAATTCTTGAGTGCATATAAACCCTGACTATTTGTTCTGCTGAATGTTACGACGCAACTTTGAAGTGTGCCTTCCCCGTTGTGTTTATATAAACAAATAAGTGGGTATGTGGTCAAAAACACAACTATGTATGTCTAATTAGATGTTATATTCTTAGGTCAAAAAACTGCATGTTTCGGCCAATAGTGGCCATCATCAGGTTTTTTTCACTCGAATCGATTAAGATTATTCATACAACTGGTGTGACGGCGTGTTGATGAGGTGATCTAAAAATCAAAACACTTGTTGGAGCATAGTATCTCTATATTGGGTGTGTGGGTAAACCATGTAATAACACGTAAAAGTAGAACTCTGTATTATCAGAAACAAAACCATGAGAGCCCCGT
>Ga0123352_10011932_pt1 | contig 13712 bp, 9 predicted proteins | sample TergutLab28metaG_FD_89700 | JGI IMG/M metagenome (GOLD analysis project Ga0123352, IMG submission 89700) | Labiotermes labralis P1 segment gut microbial communities from Petit-Saut dam, French Guiana - Lab288 P1 | ecosystem: Host-associated > Arthropoda: Insects > Digestive system > Gut ...
AATGCTGAATGTTAAACTTACCGGTACATACAGTAACCACAGGGCTTTAAAGGGATAAATCTCGGTTATGAAACCCAGCCAGTTAATGCTGTGTAGGGAAATAATCACTGTTTGTTCTCAGATTCACCCAAAACACATAAATACACTGTGTGGGCAGAACCTAAAATTGCTGAATGTTAAACCTGCTAGTGGTGCATATAGTGACCACGCTTTAAAGGGTTAATAGTTACTGACCTTTTGAAATACTTGCTTGTCTCATTGTGCAGCAGCCCAAAGGTCATCACCATGTTAAGTAAAGGTCGCTGTTAACGTCACACCGGAGCCAGTAGCCTAGCTAAAATACACAGTTACTCTACTGCCACCGTGAAGATTTGCACAGCAGGGTCTTCCGAAGAGTCGCTAGTTAATATAGAAGCCTCACCGCGAAGTTACTTGCAACGAGCGTGAAGAACTGTCGTTTGGTATAGGCACAGTGGGGCAGCAAGAATGTTGGGAACTTGTGGGCCGACGCCGGGTGGGGGGTTGAAAATTATGTAGAGTACAACGATTCATGGTTTCGTACGTTCTCCACATAGTAATACCTATTACAGGGGTGCACAAATTCCGGCCGACAGATCACCCAAATCTAATATTTGCGGACCCTGAATACGGTCCTTGCTTCTGGTGCCTAGAATTTTGATGTGGTTCCTAATTATTTTTTGTTCGAATATCTGTACACAATTGATATATTTGAATGATCAGGGAGAGACAGGTGTTGCAGTGAGCGGTAGGTTATATGAGGATATAAGACTTGTTTTGTCTTCAAATATATGAGCAGGGACTATCTTTATTGTTGCACCGCGCATTTTGTAGTTTATTTAAATAACACACCAACAAATGCACATATATAGTCTTTAATCATTTAAAATTTACATTAAAACACTTAAAACGCTCCTACATGTTTCGATCATACGATCATCCTAAGGGAGCATATTTTGTTCCTTGCTAAAGTTACAGTTTAAAACACTCAGTGATTTACTTTACGAAGTAAAGTAAATCACTGAATGTGTTGTAAGTTGATGTGTTACTTAAATATGAGCAGGGAGTATGAAACTAACTGACATTTGGCCCACCTGCCTACTTTGAAAGTCTAAACTCTAACACAGCCCGTGGAGAGACTATAAGGGATTTGTGGTGAATGAAGTGGCACTGGTACAGGATTTTGCCATTAGTTAGGTTTTCTCCCGTCAGCATCTTTCCACCATTGATCCATTCCCACTCATCTATCACCGACGATACATAGCCTTAGAAACTGAGTGCGTCGTTAAATAATACGCTTCTGGAGGAGCTTGGTCTCGTGGAATGCGCTCCATGCACCGCTTGACCTGTGGCGATAAAGGCATTATGTCTCTTCTAAACGTCACATGTGTGTCAACGTTAGATCTCACTAGACCGACGGACCTTCCCATTTCTCTAGCTTCTAAACCGAGTTTTGAGGGAAAAATAGGCATAATTGCTTTCAGATGCAGGTGAACTGGGCAGGATCCAACGAAAAGCTCTTATTGTTTGGCCGATCACCGTTTCGCATAAAGAATTCCGTGCTACTGAACATAACCCTTCTGGTCCGGCCTTTAGATACCAAGGAAACGCTCATGGCCGGAGATGTCTTCCTTGCAAATGGCCACACTTGCACCTGGGAGGGACATCGTTGCCCTTTTGGGTCGTGAATACGTGAATTTAACCGGACATGAGCTGTCCGTTTGGCCGATAAACGAAGATAATATGTATATTAACTACTAATTTTTCCCATGAGAACAAATCAATCGCTGAATATCGTGGCAGTATGTTGGTAGGTCTGCAGTGCACTTTGTCATAATCGGGACTGTCAAAAGTACAAATTACTACCACTCTGAAAAACTCATCTCTCGGTTTAGCTACCTGTCATCTTGCTCTAGGTATCTGGGAAATTTGGTTCATTACTTGACAGCCTCTTGTAAAATAGACATGAACATTTGGAATATCGTCGATAAATACGCAAAAAAAAATAGCCTAATGCCCAGAAATAGCAGACCTGGCCCTACAGAGGTCACAGATCCGGAATCAAGACAGTTGAAGATTGGGATGCGCGGACAGGTCCCGCCTTTAGCCCCGCCTTTTACTTCCTATTCGTCGTTACGTCAGGTTGGGGCGCGGCCACAGGTGAAAGCCGCCATATTGATTCATATGCTACTTTGTTTATTTTGTTGATGAAATGGGGTTGTTACGTGTATCGAATTTCTTTACCGTGTCCACAGTGTTGCCGCATCAATTATTTAGATGTAATGTCACTGGCCTTCGGGAAATTCTCGCGACACCAGTTTGCTGTGTGCTGGCTGGCCTAGGAAATGGCAGCTCGCCCAGCCAATGTGCATATCAAGAATGTCAGCTTCGTCGTTTATTGCACCCATCTTTCGGTATTCAGGTTTAGGCTTATTGTGCTTTAGTCATTAGGCCTAGTTACGCCATTATATCGGTTTGTAGGCGCGTGTTTGATAAGAAGCGCAGGCAAGAGGCTTTGCGCATGATTTCACCGTATAATATGACGGCTGGGCAGGCAGCACAAATGTTTCGATAGGGCATGCTGCCGACACTTTAGACTGTAAGAGTCCAATGCTCTTCCAGAATCATGGTACCTTATTAGTCCGCCAGATGGGAGAGCGGAGAGGTGTGTACTGGGTTTTGGTTGGGAGGCGTGAAGCAAAGAACAGCTTGTATGACCTGGAAGTAGACGTGAGGATACCATTGAAATGACATTTTAGAAGTGGGATGGGAAAGCATGAACTGGATTGATCTGGCTCAGGATAGGAACAGGTGGCGGGTGCTTGTGAATGCGGTTTTATAAAATGTGGGGAATTTCTTTACTAGTTGAGAAAGTGTTAGCTTCTTAGGTAGGACTCTGTTGCATGGAATTGGTTAGTTAGTTGGTTAGTTAATTACTTATTTAGTCAGGCAGTTAGTCAGTCAGTTGTTTAGTTAGTTAGGTATAAATCCACCACAGTACGTGTGTCCAAACACAGAAACTGGAAATTTTGAAAAAAATGGGGTGGGGGCACGTGTTGGACCAATTATTTTCCAAATTTGAACTTCCTGCCTGCCGATCCCAGTGGCTGCGCTGTTTAAGGCGTGGGTCTGCGGCCGCTCGCTTGCTGGGATTGCGGGTTCGAATCCTGGCGGTGTCATGATTGTATGTCTCTTGTGAGTGTTGTGTATTGTCAGGTAGAGGTCTCTGCCACGGACTGATCACTCATCCAGAGGAGTTCTACCGAGTGTGTGTGTGTGTGTGTGTGTCCAATTAGTGTGATCAGGTGAAACGAGATCTGTCTGCACCTACAGCGAGTAAGTAAAGGTGGGCAGACTAAGAGAGAAAGGAAGAAAGGATGAAAGAAAGAAAGAAACGTCCTAATTACGAATTTTACATAAACTATACTTGACATTGCAGTAATATTTCCAGTCCTTGTGACAGCCTATCATGGGCAAAGTCTAAGCAGGCATATAAATGGCAAATGTTTTAGTAACAAAAATGACCGGCCTAGGAACCGGTCGATTTTGTGCGACATTCAAGGTACTCACAGCGGTGTGGCCGAAGATTAAGGTCTTTTGAGATGTGACTGTGCAATTGGGCTAGTAGCGCCCGACGTTTCGGTAGAACCTAGAGCATTCACCTTTAATCACTAGAGTCTAATGACAGACACTACTGGGCCAGGGACACGGCGTCACATCTCACAAAATTTATCATCGGATTTATTTTGTTGTCATACAGAGACATTGTTACAGATACAATGTCTCAGTCGGTATATTGACCAGGCTAAGCGCCGGTCACGTTTCAATTTCTCCACAATATCCAGACCGATTCTGGCTCCCCATTCAGATTTGTACACTATAAGTACAGGTGAATCAGGCCGGAGCTTGTAGCTAAAACACACCTCTGTCTTCTGCACAGTTTAAGAACGCATGGAGTCATACCACCAGTCTTACATACGTTTCCGTGATGCTGTGCTTAGTTAAGCACTGGGACAGCTTCGTATTTGCCAAAATTGAAACAAGAAATTCAGATTAAAATATGAAATATCACGGAATGCCTGACATGAACAAGTGTTTGGTTGGGTCTTCAGAACAGGGGTATCCAATATTATCGGGGTGCCATATTTGGCACCATCCAAAATTTGCCACAGCTGCAAACAGAAAATTCTCAAAGAACACCCAAAGAAAGGAAAATTGCGCGTTAATTTACACAGTCGTCCAACATCCAACGATTCGGTACTGTACACACACACACACACACACACACACACACACACACAAGTTACTGCCATTGTAATTTTTAAATTCCTAAACTGGAACTTTTTACTTTGTAATTTTGTATCCATAGGCTTCTGTTATATTATACACGTATAGTCTTTCTGTTATCAGACAAACTTCTGTGTATTTCAATACATTTGTAATACACTTTAATGTAAAGGGGACATCCCCATCGTACAGCAGAGCTCCACTAATCCGGACGCTGGTTATCCGGCTGTCCAATTATCCGGATCGGCTTGGCCCTTCGGGCAAATTTGTCGATAATTCTACAAAAGTAACTTGCCTTGAAATTACCGGTTATCCATCCAAGTACAGCACAGCGTTATGGTTTCTAGAACATCAAAGTAGGCGTGGTCGAAAGGTTTAGATGCAGGTACATACTGTACATACTGTACATACTGTACACAATGTACATACTGTACACACTGTACACACTGTACATACTGTACACACTGTGCATACTTTACACACTGTACGTACTGTACATACTGTACACACTGTACATACCGTACACACTGTACATACCGTACATACTGTACAAACTGTACACACTGTACAGTACAAACTGTACACACTGTACAGTACATACTGTACACACTGTACAGTACATACTGTACACACTGTACATACTGTACACACTTTATATACTGTACATACTGTACACACTGTACATACCGTACACACTGTACATACCGTACATACTGTACAAACTGTACACACTGTACACACAGTACACACTGTACATACTGTACACACTTTGCATACTGTACACACTGCACATACTGTACACACTTTGCATACTGTACACACTGCACATACTGTACACACTTTACATACTGTACACGCTGTGCATACTGTACACACTGTACATACTGTACACACTGTGCACACTGTACACACTGTACATACTGTACACGACGCCCGAACGTTAAGAATGAATGGAGCTATACGTCTTCTCCCCCACAAAGTCTTCATAGTGTATTTCGTCAATCAGTACGGGGGCAACCTTATTTTCACACGAGGTCTTCGCTCTTCTGGGATATTATGCAGTTTAGAATGGTTTTTAATTACCGACGTTTCGGGAAAATCTGTCGGTCCCGGCAAGCACTTACGTTAAGGACAGAGCCATTTATTATACATTCTCTTGACCTCCCTGAATGGACAATCGAACACACTATGTCTGCTACGTAGAACAACACGGAAGAATGAGAACCCGGCTGGATATTGTCACGCTTCTAGAGGATTTCGAAATTTGGTCACATGATTTCTGGTGTCTTAAATCCGCACAGCTACCGGCGCAAAGGAAGGGTAAAATTATGAGTTTCGGGCGAGAAAGTATTTCACCGGAACGTGGAACAGAACTCGCTAGCTTTAGAGTGACGAATGTTTCTCCTTGGTAACTAATTTACAGCCTGCAGTAGACCTCCAGTGTCGCATTAGGCTCGCTTTGGCACGACAAAACGCTTTCCCACAGTTCTTATGGGACTTCCGAAGCTACAACGAAACAGCTCACTGCAGACAGCAATTTGTCTTGTCTTTGAAACGTCCCTGGAGCTTCTGCTGACCGTTCGAAGGAATTCACATGATGACCGTGAAAAAGTCATGTATGTTTCTCTTACAGCCCAGGAATGGGTGAAGAAACTGAGAGGAACTGTAGTAATTTTCTTTGGATTTGCAGCCAAAGGCCACAGCTACTACAAGAAGATCTAGAAAGAGCTTGAAGACTTAGACAAATGTTTCTCAAATTGCTTTCAGCTGCAGGTATTGGGGTCTTTATTATATAGTTACTGGTGTAATTTCCGTTGAAAGGTCACTCATTGTCAATGCTTTGTACGAAGTCCGAGTCCTTTATGAATACAAAAATCATTTAGAACACATATCGAGCTGAGAGACCACAGAGTGGGGCATAAGTAAAGTGTCACTCTTTAATTTGAAACTGTCCCTTTGTTTTTACTGTAATTTAAGTACAGTAGAACTCCACTAATCCGGACACTGGTTATCCGGAAAGCCAATTATCCGGCTCGGCTTGTCTCTTCGAATAAGTTTGTCGAGAATTGTACAAGACTAACTTGCCTTGAAATTGCCAGTTATCGGACCAAGTACCTTACAGTGTGATGGCTTCTAAAACTTCAAATCAGGTGTGGTCTAAAGGTTTAGACGCAGGTACATGCCGTAAATACTAACAGACGAACTTCAAACTGCCAATGTGGCCTATTCTTTAAAAAAACAATTATCCGGTATTTCTGCATATCCGGATGGCTCGCCGTCCCAATTAATCCGGATAAGTATAGTGTCGTGTAGTGTAGTGTAGTGTAGTGTAGTGTAGTGTAGTGTAGTGTAGTTCTGCTGTACAAGCAAATTGTACCGTCAGACACAACAGTTTAACAACATACAACAATGTGCTTCTTGTGTCGACTCAACAGAACCATAATCTAGCAACTCTGTTACAAAAGTTTAAGAACATGTAGCGCATTGTTGTGTGACATCACAGTTTTGTGCCTGACGGTGGTCTTGGTTTGTGTGTCAGATAGAGGTAGCAAGTTGAACATTGGCTTTTGCGCCACTCTACATAGACCGACAGTATGGAAAGAAGAAAATGTCGGAGATTTATAAGTATTATTTTTTTTCAATATCTGTAAGTAGGCCTGCAATAGTGATGCCAACTGCCTACTTATAAAAAATCGTATTTCCGTCAAACACAACCACATTATTTTATTAAGGAATGACGACATGTTTCGGTCTCTAAGTCCTTCTTCAGTCCACCACTACAAAAACCTTAAAATAAGATATAGTACAGTTCAAATTGTGCTGGTTTTATGTGAGTTCCCATGTGACTTACAAAGTAATACATAAAACCAATTAAAAATCTTTGTGTTGGCAACACCCTGGCTGGTGATTGTGTCCAAGTTGTGTATGAAAAACTTCGAACGTCAAATAATCACCGGTCAGCCTATTACCAACACAACGATTGTTACATAATTTCGTACCTACTTTATAAGTCATACTGAAGCCCGCGTAACGAATACAATTGCACTATGTTATATGATATGATACGATACGATATGATATTTATTGATTGCAACTGGGTTTCCACCCGGTGGCAGCGGTCGGTAGAGTTGTAAAAATATAGGAAAGAGACTAATGGTGAGGTAAATATCAGTCATGAAAACACAACTATGGTGACTGATATTTACCTCACCATTAGTTTTTCTACACACAAAGGGGATGACACATCTCAGAATTAGGAAAGAGACAGCTATATACAAAAGTAGAAACAATACACAAAACGACACAAAAACACAGAATACGCAAAACAGGAAACAAAAATACTAAACAAACAACAAACATAAATATAGTATTACAAAATGTAAGTCTAGTAATTAGAAAATAACAAATAGAAGCAAATAATAATAATGAGACAACGTACTGCACAGAACGTACTAACATATATTATTTTATAGCTTTTGTAATGTTGCCCTGATGAAGGTGTTTTTTTAGACCGAAACTTGTACTCGTCATTCCTGAATAAGATAAAGTGGTTTTGTTTGACGGTCTTATAATGATTTGTGTTTAGTTCATAACCGCAGGGGACGTCCTGTGCAATATATAACTGTCTCTCGTTTCCCCTTCTCTCAAACGAAACGCTTCTCCCTGGACTACTAGTTGATGTAACTGTCGAGCAACCTACACGGCGTCGTGTCCCACAAAACAGTATGCACGGGTAACTTGCCGTCATGAAGGCCACAAACCTCACACATAATTTTTCCACGGGACGGTCTCGGTTTTGTCAAGCCTGGCTGTTTTTAGCGCAGAATTTTAAATAGATTGGAGAATCCCGCAGGACAAACTGCCTGGCTGATCCTGATTTACGGACGTTTGGTTGCGACCGACGGCCCCGTGCAGCGATGCGCTGACAACATGGCAGAAGGCGGCGTTTCCGGTGTTATTAATCAGGCTTCCTCTTGTCAGTCTGTGGAAGCGGGTGTTGCAGAACAAAAACAGACGCCAGCAACCGGCACATCCACCGGTCTTCTTTGCGGATAACGTAACCGGTCGATGTGCACCATCACTGAGCGGTTTATTGGCTTATATTGCGTAGTGCCGTTGGTAATGGCCGCTAGAAAGCTCGGATTGTGGGTGTGAAACTTGCTTGGGGCGTGGCTCTAGGATGGTATAAGAGGTTTTTAGGCGCCTTTGAAAAATTGTGAAAAGCGACTTTTAGCTTCGTCTTGTATGTCCGTCTGTCCATCCGTATGGAACAACTCGGCTCCCACTGAACGAATTTCCATTAAATTTGATATTTGAACATTTTTCGAAAATATGTGAAGAAAATTCAAGTTTCATTAAAATTTGACAAGAATAACGGCCCTTACATGAAGACCGATGTACATTTGTAATGATATCTCGCCCAATTTATCTTACAATGAGAAATGTTTCAGACAGAATCTGCAGAGAAAATCTAAACACATATTTTATGTTCAATAATTTATTTCCGAAAATCGTGCCTTTTATGAGAAAATGTGGAAAAATATTGTAGAGCGGGGCAGGCCACAAACGACGATAAAATACGGCGCATGCGCATTGCAGGCTGGATAACTAAGGCTGCAAACACATACGTAGAACATGTAATATTTATTTCTTTTTCAATACAATAATGGTTACGCGAACGCACGTCACTCTTACGTTATACATACATTGCTTGTCCTATAATAAGTCTGTGTTGCCCTTTGTAGGCAGAAACCTGGCGAAGGGCCGATCCCCTGTCCAGTGAGTCCTACCGTATGTCAATTAATATGATACAAGAAGTGGGATTCGAATTAGTTCCAGGTATGCTGCTGAGGGATCGGATGATCCGGCGTGTGACATTGCGTTCTTGGGTGCGCGGCAACATCCGCACCGCACACACGACCTACGCAGCAGCTCTCAAGACCACCACACATCCAAAAACTCGGTGCAGAAAACCATATGCTGTCACTCAACATCTAATGCTCCTGATGATAGGCGTATATACCCGAAACATGTCGAACTAAGAACATACAAATAAAATTACATTGTTGCATCAAGTTGGCATTTCACATTATTTCATGAGGAAGATGCATGGTCAAACAACCCTCAAGAGTGTGACTTGTCGTCCAAAGAAAGCACTAAAACTGTACAAAGTTATCATTATTGTCCTCCAGCAGCAGACCTTCGCGATTGTCTGCATGTGGCCAGTGCAGCCAGCACAATGCCTGTGACATAATGCGTAACAAATAGTGCTGAGCAGACGACGCTGAAGACAAAGAAGACACTTCGACCGTTTTTAGTTGTGCCGTAGGAAGTCGTGACCAAACGACGTCTCTACTTTATTCACACAAAGATCTTTACATTTCCTTACATGAAGGCAGTACAAAGCGAAGCATTTCTTCGACAATTAAGCCTATAGACATTTCTGTCAAGATACAGAGCAGGCATTTGAAACATTAGCAGTTCTGTTAGCTTTTGAACAAAATACATTTCCCCCCTTTTTCCTCGCATAAAAAACTTCGCGATTCGTAGCTTCTCGCCAGTGTAATAGGCACCAATTTCTGTACGTGGCGTGCAATAATTATACCGTAGAGCACTTTGTGAAGACAAAATGAACATTCGAATCATTACAATGAATTTTTAAACAGTGATTTATAGACAACAGAATTCACTAGCTACTGGATGCCCTCACACATTTCCGTAAAAGTTCTTCGAAAGGAAGTGTCATTATTCCCAATGATGACATTGCGGGTGGTTTATTACTTTTTATTGCCTGCAAGAAACTCGGCTGAACACAATAGTACATCGTTAAACGTTGTTGACACAATGGCTGTCCGCCCTGACAGATATATTACTGTCCAGAGATGTGGCTCTGTTTACTGCCTACACGTAACAGTTACCATGGGACGCTTGTAGGAATGTCTTGTGACAGACGCTTAAGCTCTATACAAAAGTGCAGGAAGAATATACAGCCTGTGCTACGTTCTGGCACCCTGAAAGTGGAGAGAACGCGAATCTCCAAGTTTTCGGTAGCCCACCCACCAAACTACACGTTGTCACGACCAGAAATGCCACAACATTCGTTCGTGTCTGAACCATAGTTAAAATATCAGATCTTATATTGACAGATCTTGATCAGACGTGGGTGGTTGTTGGGGTTACCATAGAGGTGGTGAGGAACATAACGTTACAATTTGTGGTGCGGGAGATTAGGGAACATTGCGGTGAAGCAGATTTACTCCATTTTCGTCGTAGAAGACGAGAAAGTAGGTTCCTCCAAATATAAAATAGGCCTAAATATTTGTCAAAAAACAGGGCATCACACCCTGCAAGATCATAACCTTGATACGGCCATGGGAGCCCCACATCTCACAGGAACACTTTTTTAACAGCACGCCTGCCAATAACTGTGACGAAATGCGGATCTAAATTTGAAGCTAACAGTTTCAGACAGGGAGCAGCTTTATCTGCGCTGGGTTACCCACGTGTGTGATGCTGTGTACACGTGATAGGCTCACATAGATCCACAGGTCTAATTGATAAGTCGTCGTTAAATTAAGTAAGAAACAGAAAATAAGAATGCCTTCATCAGATCGAGCCGTATGTATTGGCTGCAGATACGTCAGTGTAGAATATCTGAATGTCCTATATATATAAATGGCAAAACTTGCGGGCGTTGCGGGCGTACTTGCTAACTGTTCCGGGGTCCAGTTTTTTTTAAATGTTCATAATATTAAAAAGTTCAGCCTAGAACAGATCATGGAGGTCCAAACGGGGAGTAGAGGCATGGTTATGCTCTTTCTTTAACCACGGCGCTAGATGGGTGTGAATGGTCAACGTCACGCCCCGGCCGCTTTACCCCGGGAAAGACCCGGTACCCATTATACAGGATGTTAGATGGGCCCCAGGGCCGGCCTGGATGGGTGCGGAAAATCTCGTCCTTCCCGGGATTCGATCCCCAGACCGTCCACACCATAGCTAGTTGCTACAAAGGCTACGCTATCCCGGCCCACTTGCGTAATAGTTGGCTACCTGATAGAATTTCTACAGCGCTGTGTTCTCTGGACTCTATAGGCTAAAAGACTGGAACTGCAGCACAGAAGAAGATATGTACAGACGACCGAATTGGTGCACTATAGGATTCCGATGGATTAGGTTGTGTAGTTGTGACAATTCAAACCAAAAAAGCACACAATTTTATTACAACTGCAAAAGTGGTATAAAATTCTAACTCCCGCTTGTTTCTGGCCTTATTGGCCCATACTCTGGGAGAAAAATAAACTGTTTTTTATAATTGTGTGCTCCCTGATGATGGGCCAGTAAGGCTCGAAACATGTAATAGCCGATGTTTCAAAATATTATTGTATTTTTTTAAAAAAAAGTTTTGTGCCTTTGTTGTTTTGAACTGCAGTAACTGAATTGCAGCGTGCGGAATGGAGAGTGTGAAATAATTTGTGTGGGTTTTGGTGGGACACCCGAGATTATGAACATGTCTTTTTGGGAACGCTGTCCATCATCTTGAATTTGTAATCAAAGAAGACGTTTCGGAAATTGCGTCTGTTTCGTTCATCACGTGGATTGAGGGCCCTGCCGAGGGCTCAGCCTTTCTGACACAACGTCACGAAACGTCGGTTTTTAAAACAAACTCAAGTTGATGAACAATGTTCAAAATGCTAGTTACTTTTCGCATGATGTAATTACACGCTGTAGCTCAGTCGGTACAGTGACTAGGCAACGAGCTGGATAATTAAGGGTTCGAATCTCGGTCGTCCAGAGCCTCTTCGGTGGTTAACGGGGTTCTTTCCCGGAGGTTAAGTGGCTGGAGTTTGAAATTGACCACCCAGCACTATTTAGCGCCAAGGTTAAGAATGACAGGAATTATACCTCTACTTCTCCTATACGCCTTTATGGCATAGAAAGGTATTTTAATTGTCCGTTGTAATGTAAAGGCGTCAAGTGTATTTAGATGTTGCTGTTAATCGGTAATATTATTTATGATTCACTGGCTATCATTGAGTTAATAACTGACGGAACAGCTACCTGGCCTATGGTCGTTTTTGGGGACTGGATTTCTGTCTGCTACTTAAGAAATTCCATAAGATCTTATCCAACCCCTAATTTATACATCTCTGTAGGGCTGTGACACTGACATAATCTTTTTTAGGGGGATGGGAGGGAGACCTTGTCCATTGTTTCATTTTTGATGAAACACGGCCTTTCGGAAGCTTGTTGTGCTTCCGTCTAAAGATAAGGAAAGCACCTAATGTGGTGGGCTGCTTAGACCCGGAGATCCAGTGACAATGAGTAGCTCCATCGAAAGAGTCCGCCATTTGAGGTGCTTTTCCGCCTGAAGAAGGAAGTACAACCGTCTTCCGAAACGTCGCGTTTTATTGAAAATTAGACGATGGACAAAGTCCAAAGAAGAAGGAGAAGGAGGAGGAGGAGGAGGAGGAGGGGAGAAGAAGAAGAAGGAGAAGAAGAAGAAGAAGAAGAAGAAGAAAAAGAAGAAGAAGAAAAGAAGAAGAAGACTGTATCACTGAAATGTCTTCAGCAAACAGCAATTGCGCACTGCTAGCGCATGCTTACTCTTTACATGCTCTGTGTGCCTGCTAACTGCCTGACTTTAATTCCTCAGTTCGATTATTCAACAACAGCATTTACAGTTACCCAGCAACTGTAGCTGCTTGAATGCAGCTGAAGTGTTTATGGTAACTTGCTTCTCCAGTAGAACATAAAATAGATGGAAGGACTTTGGTAATGATTTACTGCAGCATGGATGGAACCGGCTGTTTGAGTATGTCCATTGAAACAGTGGCAGAGGCAGAAAAAGAAATTCGTGAATGACATTTCCCTCTGCTCGTCTCCACAAAAGTAAATTACGAAGCTCGCTTTTGGTCCTGCTATTCCAGCACAATGTACCACGTTTGTATTTACATGTACTTGTCATGACGGGACATTGCAGGACAACAGGGGTGTGCAGCATCGAGCATTTCTGGCGGCTTCGTTGTGGCAAGGTAGAACGGAGTGATTTCGATGCATCAGTGGCCTACCTACGCTTTGTGGCGCCCGGGGTGGGTAATCACAATGGACAACCCTAGCATAAGGAATCAATTTAAATAACACAAAAATTTATTGGAATTATTTTTATTAGGCTCAATGATTCGAAAACGCTGTCTGAGGCGCGGGTGTGTGGCCGATGGCTTGCTGGGGTTGCGGGTTCGAATCCCGCCCGGGGTGTCGACGTCTGTCTGTTGTGAGTAGTATGTGTTGTCTCTGCGACGGGCAGAGAAGTCCTGCTGACTGTTTCTGTGTGGGTGTGGGTGTGGGTGTGTGTGTGTGTGTGTGTGTGTGTGTGTGGGGGGGGTGGGTGTGTGTGTGTGTGTGTGTGT
>Ga0123352_10011935_pt1 | contig 13710 bp, 7 predicted proteins | sample TergutLab28metaG_FD_89700 | JGI IMG/M metagenome (GOLD analysis project Ga0123352, IMG submission 89700) | Labiotermes labralis P1 segment gut microbial communities from Petit-Saut dam, French Guiana - Lab288 P1 | ecosystem: Host-associated > Arthropoda: Insects > Digestive system > Gut ...
AACCTGATGATAGCCAATACAGGCCGAAACATGTAGTTGTTTCCATCACAGTCATTAAATACACCTCAGTGATTAAGTTGTGTTTGACTACATACCTTTTCCTAGTTTCACACACACAACGGGATGACACACTTCCTAGAAGTCCCTAATGTTTTTGATCTTACTGTTAGTTTCAAGTTCCTGGATTTTAGCTCTCAGATATGCCTTCTTTTTGTTCCTGAAATGTCTGCTAACTTCACGTCTTACATTGTTCAGAATATCTACATTGCTTTGGCTTTGATCCTGTATCCACCGCATTTTAGCCCGCTTCCTTTGATCCAGAAAACCTAAACATAACCGTTCTGTAATCCGCACAAAATGCATAAATACAGTGTGTGGGCAGAATACGGTTTGTACCGTTGTGTGCGTGTGCGTGCGTGTGTGTGGAGTGACGACAGACCTTTAGAGCGGCTATAGAACGGGTGTAACACAACGTGGCGAACAGACAATCTTAAGAAGCTGCTGGTCCCTCTGCTGTCAAGATATTCTCTGTTACTTATGAAACCCGCTCAAAACAGCCCGCCACCTGATTCTGTCTTCAGCCAGTTGAATTGACCCCAGCGGCCTTATTTCTTTAAGATTTTGTGTGCATTTTTATCTCTCCCATGCCTACTGCATACAGATTATGAAGCTTCTCATTATGCTGAGTTTTCCATTCTCGTAACAACTTCTTGCTCCATGTAGTCACATTTTAACCCTTCACAGCCCAGTGGTCACTATATGTACCACCGGGTTTAATATTCAACAGTTCTAAGTTCTGCCCACACACTGTATTTATGTGTTTTATGTGCAACTGAGAACAAACGGCGGCTATTTCCCTGTACAACATTAACTGACTGGTTAGTATAACCAAGACGGAGAGTGTTTACTGCGCGGTACGGACTGAGTCTTTAAATGTAATTCAGGAAAATTCAGGTTAATTTTCGTCTTGAAAACACGGTTGGAATAGGACAGGTTTTTCTCCAAGCCTTTCAGACTTCCCCCGTCAGTGTCCGTTGCTCCATCGTCATCTTAATCTTAATATCTTAATCCTGCCATCAGAAAGACAAGCGCGCGATGGCTGGCAACCTTCAAACAAAGCAGTGCGTATAGCGGGCAGCACATGACGGAAAATTACTTCAACATTGGTGGGTTTTGTTTGTGCTGTTCCTTCGTCTTGAAAGACATAAGTGTGTGCAGGACGGAAATGTTGTGGTTTGGGGGGGGGGGGCACCTCAAGGCTGTTCAGCTAGCTTCCAGCATTCAGAAGATGCAATTCCTCCGGCCATCTCTGCGCTATCAGGCAGTCCCTCTCCATGTAGAAAACCAGTCAACCTTCAACACGCCGTGAAAGGAAAAGGCTTGGCAAAGAGAGTGACGCCCCCTCGGGCGGTGTAATAGATGTGTTTATACAGTATACGATGCTAATGTTATATGATATGAACCCAGACTGGTGAAAAATTTTGAGGATGTCACACACAATTCGCCGTCTTGAAGCCCCACAACAGTGGTGGAGCAGCTGGTTATTCCATACAATAAACTCTCGCAAATGAAGTGCACTGTACTTCATTACAACTAACCAAAGCTACATTCGTGATGAAATTAGAAGCACGATAGGTTGAGATATTTTCATTCGGGTTAGAATGTAGTGTCTACACATTTCCCACGGACACTCTCAAGATGCATAACGTCACTGTAATACGTGATACAAAATGGCTGTCTCTTAGTGGAACGGTATTTGGTACAATTCGTGCGCCATTTTAAAGCCAATACACTAGCATTTAGTGTCAGATATTAACACTTGCCCCAACAATTTTCCCACACTTCCTTTGGTAGTCGAGAGTTGTGCAGAATTTCCTGCTCGCGGATTTGAGCAGCAGACCTTGACGGATCTGTAAACTGTTATCCTGTTTGGAACAGGCGCAGCAGGTAACTTTCGTCTGAATATGCGACAGTGCTTGTGGTAAGTGTATATCGATCGATATGACACAAAAACACGCGATGCCCCACAGCGACTCTGGATGACGCCCACATACCTGATAACCTCTTTGCGGTGAAAAGTGTGGGCTGTGTATGGTGAGCGAGCCGACGGGAATAACTAGCGACTGGCCACGTAAAATAATGACCCTACGAATATATTTGCTTTCAAAGGGTCACGCAAAGAACTGTAGAAATACGAAGATACACACGCGCGCGCGCGCTTTCTAATTTAGAGCTTATGAACCTTTGTTCTGGGGAAAGTTATTTGCGCCCAAAACATTAAAGGTAATGGGAAGGTCGCAGACAATTGCAGAATGCAGAATTTAATAATCTGTGTTCCTCACTTGGCACTACGCTGTTGTGCATAAATCAAGGAGGACGGGGTGAGCGACACATGCAGCACGCAATGCGAATCATACAAACGTAGGCCGGCACGAATCATTAGTCACAAAATGAGGCCATTGGAAGAAGTACTGTTAATGGGAGAATAATATTAAGACGGGTTTTAAATAAGCAGGATATGTTGGTGTGAAATGCCTTCAGTTTGCTTCGGGCAGGCAGTCTAATACACACACCACAGTGAGCCTTCGGTTCACATGAGAGGTAATTTCTTGATCGGCTGAGCGACTGCCAGCTTCTCAAGCTCTGATTTGAACTTATGAACGTGTACTGTGTGACGCAGACGGTGGAACTGCACGCCGGGTCCATTCCGCCCGAGACGCTGGAGCTGTACGTGACAGAGTGTCGCGGAGAGCTGCGCCTGCTGGCCGGCGCCTTCTCGCAAGTTTGGGCGCTGCAGAGAGTACGCCTCAGCGATGTGGAGCTCCTGGTGGTGCGGCGCCACGCATTCCTCAACCTCTCGGCGCCGCACACGCTGCTCGAGGTACTAGACTGCGGCAGCGCCGTTGTGGAGACGGACGCCTTCCGGGCCCTCCGTGGACCCCTCAGTGCCCTCATCTCCCGCTGTGCCCACGTCATTGTGCAGAACTCGGCATTCTCCTGGATCCTGGCCGTCACCGTTAAGGATGTGCCACGGCTCGAACTGTTCAACCAAGCCTTCTCCTTCGACACACCAACAACGATCGTACGCCATGGGCCAGCCGCAACGGTGAGAAGCAAACCCATGCTGAGAGTGAGTTAAGAATCCTCACAGCTGTCCTAACAACATTCGAACACTCGTACCTCCGGAACGAATCACAATGGGCAACATTTGATTTTCTCGCGCCGGTGTTGGTGCATACTCAAGTCTTCATGATGTTACACTGTGTCGTTGGGCAGGTGGTTTGCCAAAGTAATGCCTTCATGTTCAGGGTCAAGCAGTCCAGATGGAAGAGGCGCGTGGGGAGAAATATTTTCATCCATTCCAGTTCATAACCTCGCAACTTGCACGTCTAGGCCCCTCCCACCTCCTCCGTTAGTTCGCTGTCGCGTGTGACCATAGGTCACCCTCGTCACAAATAGCTTGTGTATGTAATACACCCTGCTGTCCTGCGCTGTTGTTCTTCCTGAACTGTTTAATCCTGAAGCAGAAAGCACTGTGATCTTTCGAAACGCCAGGTACTCCTTGCCCAGCAACACAGCGCCATACTCAGAAAATGCACTGTATTAGGTAAATTTCGCGGTACTTCCTCTAATTTCGCAAATGTGTGTGGTATACTGGCGTAGAGCGGATAATGTCCTATCGTACCCATGCCAACAGCTGGCACCATCACGACGTATCATAATTCTGCAGTTATCTCCACTCACGGTAGCATCTGAAATTCGGTTAATTGCAAGGAAAACATACGTAAACTCTAACAGACTTTACTAGTTAGTGTAAGAATTAATCACAATAATATGATTTTCCCAGCAGTAATCACAACAAAAAGATATTAGGAAAACAGTATTAAGGACAAGACTATATTGTACTAAGCAGAATTTACCCAACTCGGCGACTCCTCAGTCCAACTCGCAAATTTCTCTTTGATAAACACTGTTCTGCGAAGAGCCGCATAAACACTTAGTGTCAAACATTCTAAACAGTATTTTATTCTTGTAACTTATAAAGACAAAACTAATTTCTTGGACCCCCACGAGCGACGAACGTGAATCTACAGCAACAGACGGGACCAGACGAAGCGGGCTGATCCGCGGGCACATGCGGAATTTTTGTGCCCCTCCTGACGTACCGCTTCGTGATGGCGAGGGTAAAGCAGCCGAGGCGTGAACATCTAGTACCCAGCTTAAGAATGAGTGGAGCTATACCTCAATTCTCCTCACATACATTCTTGACATCGACAGGCACAACTTACATACGCGGTTTGTCTCACAATTAAGTGTACTGATTTTCCTGTATACGAATTGGTACTGTAAAACCTCATTGAAATATATCGGCGTGTTTGTAGTGATCTTGGCTGCATGTCCATACTTGTTTCAACTGGATTGGTTGAGTCAGTCGTGCGCTACTGCTGCTTGTGTATGGTCGTGTTTTATAACCTTGTTACGTTTGCGATGCAGGAAAATATCGAACAACGGTGCGCTATCAAATTTTGTGTGAAACTCAACAAATCTGCCACAGAGACGTTTGCTTCTTTAACTGAAGCTTCTGGAGATGCCACTGTATCGAGAACTGTGGTTTTTAAGTGGCACAAAGCTTTCAAAGAGGGCCGAGAAAATGTTGAAGACGACCCTCTCGTTCTGGAAGACCAATCTCGTCAACAAATGATCAAAACGTGGAAATGGTGCGAGCTTTGATTGCGAAAGACCGCCGAATGAGTGTCAAGATGATTGCAGGACGGACAGTTAATCACGCCTTCTACAAAGATGTCTTGGAACGACTTCGAAAACGGGTCCAGCGAGTTCGAACGGACATTGCAGACGACTGGGTGCTGCACCACGATAACGCGCCAGCTCACACTGCGCTTTCAATTCGTGAATTTCTAGCGAAGGAAAACATTCCCGTACTTCCACATCCTCCCTACAGCTCAGATTTAGTTCCGTGCCATTTCTGCCTCTTCTCTAAGTTGAAATTGAAGTTGAAGGTCATCATTTCGGGACGATGGAAAACATAACCGATGAGCTACACACACTCACAGAAAATGACTTCCGGTACTGCTATGATCAGTGGAAAAAACGTTGGAACCACTCTGTATCTTCCCAAGGGTCATACCTTGAAGGAGATAACTTGTAATTTCAGGTGAGTCCCATAGACATTCAAATAAAAAATCAGTACACTTACTTTTGAGACAAACCACGTACTGCTTTGTTGCTCCTGCAACTGTGCTTTGTTCATCATACATTACCTTTATTGTAGTGCGGTAAACAGCCATTGATATTGCCACCAGACAACAGTCCACTGTTTGCCAGTATGGCGGATTGTCACATAATACATAAAACGACACAGTGCAACAGAAAGTATGTGACCCTTTAAAACGGAGTGGTTACTGTATACACCACCAAGTATAATATTCAAAAGTTACACATTTCGCCCACACAATGTTAGGTAAAAATAAAGTTGTCCCTGTACAGGCCATGAAGGCGTATGTAGGGGTGGAGGTACAGCGGTACGCATTCTAACCTCGGCAGTGCACGGAGGTAAGTAATCAGTCTAGCGGTCCAGCTGCTGTATCAGGGAGGAAAGAATCCCCAGGTACCCACTGAACAGAGGACTAGGAGGATCCCAGAGAGGCTCTGGACGTTTTTAGGGAAGAAAAATGTTCCTACCGGGACTCAAACCCTAGGTCATCCAGACCGTAACGTCGTCACACTCAGGTAACCCGGCTGTGCCACGTGGCATACTTGTGTATTGTGTATGCATCTCAGAACAAACCGCAGTTATTTCCCTAAACAGCACTGATTTTTGTTTCTATAACGAGGCGGTGTTTACTACGCGGTACGGACTGAATCTTTATATATGGCTGCTGTCACTGGACAGGAGCATTAGGCAGGAACGTAGTCACTGTTGTCCCTTAACTTTTAAAGGGTTACATTAAGAAAGTCGCTACAAATTGACTGCGTATACTGAATGAACGTCGTATCAGCTGCAAAGGTCTTATTTTTCTACAATATTATGTATAGCAACTAACATTAACAACTGCTAACAATTATGTAACATGTTCAAATACGTAAATGGCGTTTTAGAAATCTGCCCGTGGCGCTGCCGGGGGTTCCAACCCCTAGTTAAGTCTTTTTAAGTCAGTTTAAGTCTTTCCTTAAATCGACGACTGCGTTCGGGCTTTATGGACTGAGACTGGCGGGTGATTGGGGCACAGTGTTGGGCACGCCCGCCTGCCCAGAGCCCTCCAGTCGCTGAACGATGAACTTGCTATCAGAGCTGCACTTTCTGTATGTATGAAGGACTAGCTGCTCTTGGAGCGGGGCACTTGAGAATAAGCAGCACAGGTCAGGTTGTTTCCCTCGCATAGGACTACGGTGGAACGCCTTCTGTCCGTTCAGGTGCTGCTGCAGAACGTCGTTCTGGCCGAACTGCCACACAGCGCCTTCCCTTCTTCCGCGGCAGAGGTGCGATTTGTGGACGCCGAGGTGCGCACTGTTCGTCGCGACGCCTTCTGTGCCAACACGCTGTTCTCCGTGGTGTTCCAGAACACGTCTCTACATCACGTGGAAGCGGGTGCCTTCAGTGACCGCACGCTCATCCACTACCTGGAGATGTCCGGCGTTAGAATACGCGTGTTGGCGTCTCACGCCTTGCAGGCAGCCGTCACAAACCTCACTATACAGCATTCCAGGTAACTGTGTCACTGTGAGAGCCAGGGCCGGGGTTTGGTGAAACCCTAAGACCTCCCCCACTGACACACTGAAATACGCAATGCTCAATAATTATGCTTACCGAGAGAAAGTCCAATAAAATCCGTGATATAATTCAGGGTTATTTTGTACAAGTACAGTGTGTCACAGGATGTACATCCCCAAGTGTTCACATGAAACCCCCTTTAAAAAAAAAAACTGATAAATCGAGACCATGTTCAGAATCGTGCACTGTGTATAGCGGGTCAGCGACTGACTGACAAATGACAAAGTTGTACCGAACCTATCAATACGATAGTAGCTGGTGAAAAATTGTTAAGGCTTTCACTTGGCTCGCTTACATTGTATTCCAGTTTGCTTTAGTCGACATTTAACTGCTACTGTTATCCACCCATCTATTTCTAGGTGTTCCGCATCAACGTGTTCCAGTAGGTTTTAGCAATGTGCTGCTGTTTGCACTTCATTTCTCTCCGACCTAACACACGTGCTCAGCCCATCATTCTCCTGTCTCTTAAATCATAAGAATTCTTCGTTTTGTAATAAGGTTTTCCGACACTGCTTCGGTTTTCTAGGTCCAGATATTTTTCTCAATCACTTTGTTCTCCAGCGCTTGTAATTTATCACTTAGGTTCACAAAGAAAGATAGGTCGTTTGAACTGTGAACACAACAATTTTTATTGCTATATACAAGATGTTCAAAAAGTCTCTGTGCACCTGACTTCTGTATTGTAATCATCAGGTGCACAGAGACTTTTTGATCACCCTGTATATCGTACAGGTAAAGGCGATATGAGAATTTCCAGTGTACGTGCAGATGCAGTCAGGGTTTAAATTTTATATAAAAATTGTACAGTGAAAATTCTGTAGGCCAGGCGAAGGCCGAAGGAAATCTGTATCTGTATCTGTACTACCACGAAGGCAGGTTTACTGTGACAAGCCACATGCCAGCCCAGCAGAATTCTCACACCGCCTGTACCAGCGCCGTTTATGAAAGTGCAACAGGAAGGCAACAGGGGTGCACAAATTTAGTATGGTGGGTCCTCGGTATGCAGCATACTTCATGTTACCCGTCTGGGGGCTATAATTTTGAGGTTGCGCCTGAATTTGTGAAAACTGTGGCAACCCCTCTTATTAAAGTGCGACTACCAGCTATTGCATGACTAGAACCACTCTACACGGTAGGGAAGCATATGTGGTACGTGGAGGTACAGTTCCGCCCAGTGAACTGCGGCACTATTTGGAAGTCATTCGTCAGCTTCACTCCCCGACCACTTTAACTCCGAGGAAACAGCCTCTGTTACCCATTCAGTAGGAGGCTGGTTGGGCCGCAAAGCCATTTTAGACGTTTCGGAAGAACCCTCTTGCCCCTGTTGGGTATCGAACTATTCCTCAGCTACCCAGCCCGCAGCCTAGTCACTATACTGACTGAGAAATCCCGGCTTCTTACTTAGACCTAAAAGTAAGTTCTTTCTCAGTGTTGAAACAAATCTGCTTCATGCTGCATTCGCTGTTTTACAACATGGCCACGTGGCTTCAACGCTTCATCGTAGTTTGCGTTTGTGCGTGACTTTCCACGTGCGTAATATTGTTTCATGCCTCTTCCCTTAGACGTGAGCGTATTCCAGTGTACACAGCTGCCCTGCGTTGATGTAATGTAACCTCCTCGCGCTCTGCCGTGAACTGTCAATTTATACATACGTTTTAGGGTTTTCACCGCGGTTATTTCAGGCTTTTGGGTTTCTGCACAGTGTAATAGAGTTAATGAAGATGCGTCCCTGTATTACTCCGAAACGTCGACATTTAATCACTACAACGTGTAGGAACCTTCAAGACAACCGGTGAACTAGCAGTCTCCTTTATAGAATTTGTTTTATTTGTAAAATGTTAATACAAGCACGTTTCTAACTTCCAAGCATGGCCACGGGAAATTTTTGCTCTGGAACTGCAGAACTGAAATATAATACCAATAATGGCTTTGTCAAACTAAGGAATGACACAGAAAACTCGAAAGTTTCTCTCGAGAATCGAACGGTGTATTCCTGGAAGTTAGAAATACTAAATACTGTTCCACAATGCACATGCACTATTGAATCTACAGTATATTATGCTTCCCAGTATCCAAACCAAGAAGAGTTTTTACCCTGTCCCTCCATTTAGCAAGTAATTTACTTTGTTGCATTCCAGATGTCATATCCACTTTATACTTAACATATCAGTAAGTAGCAACTGGAACTGCTATTGAAACAAGAAAACATTCAGGTTGTATTTGTACTGCTTCTTTCCAGAGTATCTGAGGTGCTGGAAGGTGCTATGAATATAACCGTAGCCAAAGCAACCTTCAGTAACAACGTGTTTGAGAAAATCCTATCTCGAGGATTTGTTCTCAAGTCCTGGAACCGCATTATCATGGTCGACAATACGTTCCAATGGTTGGAAGCAGAGGCAATGAATATGCCATTTGAGACACTGCCAGGTGTCAGCAATTACGAGTTCAGTTTTGCAGGCAATGAAGTGGGTAGGTTCAACCCTGGAGCATTAAGGTTCACAACAGAAGCAAAAGAAGGTAGTACTGTAATACGAGCAAGGCTGACGGACAACCGATTCACACAGGTCTGCCACTGCAACTTACTCTCATGGGTGAAAAAAATGGTAACATCAGAGCAGGAAATAGTGGAAGAGATTTTCAACACCAGTTCATGCACAGTAGATTCGGTACTGGCGCGGTGTTTCGATGTGCCCCAGGGTTTCCTGAACATGAGGAACTATACTGAACTGGTCTGTGGGTCAGGGAACGTTATTGTATGCGAAGAAGTGAGTCGGGGTGAAAGTGCTGTGAGTGTGGTGCAGAGTGGGAATGTGGACGATACTGAAGTGAACCCCGAACAGAAAGTGTTTGGGTTGATATTCATAGTGGTGGTGTGTGCAGTGGCCATCATCCTTGTGGTCACAGGAATCCTGTGGCTTCGGAAAAACGGGTACTGCCTGCAGGCACAGTTAATGCTTCTACCTACCATGACAAGTTGGCTCACCATGTTCTCAAATCTCTTCATATGCATCAGGACTGAGGGGCTTGTGGTGGCACGATCTATATCACGGCTGTCAATGCACGAGTACACAGAGCTGCAACAGCAGCAGCAGCAACAGAAGCAAAGGCACAGCCTGCTGGTCATCACAGATGATAACATCAGTGAGGGGGAAGTTGAACAAGTGCCATGTGAAGACAAGTGGACTCAGACACTGCCTGAAGAACTAACTAAGGAACTCCTCCAGTCACTCCAGGAAAAATTAGATGATCCAGAAAATTACAGTGAGGCACGAGACATGATTGAGCATTTGTATGATCTCATCAAGGTTGAGGAAAGTTGCAACAATAACAACATGCCCACCACATCATGCAACATTGAGGAGTATGATGGCGAAGATGACAATCTGTATGATGTGATTCAAGCACCATCACCACTGCCACCCAGAGTTTGTCAGAACAGGTCCAAAAAAACTACAACATGTAGTGTTGGCACAAGGGCACCATCACCAGACAAACTTCTCTCTTATGCCCAGGCTAGGAGGAAGCGGCCACAAGCAGTGCTGTGCGATTATGTGGAGCCCCGTGACAACGAACAGCATTTGTATACAGAACTGCCTGGAGGTGGTGCCCCATCAGCTGCCACCACACCGACCACAAACTCTGGCACTCCCAGATCACCAACAAGACCACTCAGCTTCTTGCGTGTCCTGGGTGAAAGTATCTTGCCAAGGGTGTCAGTCAATATAGGTGGCCGTGTGCAGCTCTGTGAATATGCTGAACCAACAGACACTGCAGTCCATGTCTACACAGAAGTGCCACCAACAAACATCAGCAAGTTCTCCAGCAAAATGGCAAACCGTCCTCTTCCCACCAAGCCTGATCAGGACAGTGCCCCTGTCAAGGATGATAATGACCCTGGGGAGGGCACATCTGCCTCCTAATTTAGCTCAACTGTGATACAAATAAGACTTTATTCCTTCCTTTGTACTCAAAAGACATGAAGGATGGGATATGATATTATTGTGATGAATGCCTCATGCTGCTGTGAATTATATTATATATGTGTGTATATGTATGTGTATATATATATATATTGGCTATTGCAAAGTAAATTTTATAATTTGCAGTTTTAAATGTTCCTCTCATTTGATTATGATCACAAGTCCTCCAGGTTCCTGCTCTAGAGAAAATAGTTATAACTACTGCTCCCTTGGTGGACACAGGCAAGTAATATTCATATGTCTTGTAGTAATTTTTGTTTACGTCTCAATCTGCAACCAAAAATCTAAATGCACTTCCAATATACACTAACCACTGCCAAGGCACAATCTGTAGTGCCAAGTTAGGCCTTAACATAACAGTCGCACAGCAGTTACCAATTTACTGATCATCATTATCTTGTAGGCAAGAGTTGTGTGGAGGTATGTAGACCTAGCTCCACAGATAAGTTGCCATGTTTTTAAGACAGAATGTCTGGAGAAGCTAGCAATACAGCTTGAAGTTAAATAACATATCCACACAGACACACAAAGTGTACTACCTTGTAAAAAAGGGTAAATGTAAGACTATTCCATATGTAGTTAAACAAAAAAAAAATCAGAAACATGGCTATAAGCAATCGGATAGGTCAGTTTGTAACCACATGCTGCCTAGTATTTAACCAAGAAATTGTGCCATCTCTGAATGTAACTTGAACTCTTGGCTACAGTCAAACAATACATTCTGCAAAGTCTCCCAGAAACTGTTATCCCAAACATTTGCATCTCATACCTCAGTACCTTACAGCTGGTTAAGGTTTCCTGCTGAATATTCCAGTCTTCTCGGATGTGACAATGTGTCATTGGGCAAGCAGTCCCAGTGTTTCGAAGACAAGAAGGCTTGACCCTGACAACAAAGGGACTACTGTCCTTCAAAACACGGTTACTTCCCTGATGACTCCTTCATATCTGAGAAGACTGGAATATTCAGTGAAGACCTTCATCGGCTGTTGTCCACAACAAACGCCTGACAAGCCATCTACACAACTAATGCATACATTAAAACACAGCTATGCCTGTTGTAAAGAAGGGCACTCAGTTACCATTCAGCTGCAGTGAGTAAGGGGCTGATCCTGTTCGTTACGTTGCAACGTAAAAGTATGGGGTGCTGCAAGAAATTCCCTATGTATAAAGCAGTTGGGCTGCGATGCTGAATACTCGCCTCCTTCTACGTGAAGATCGGTAATACCTATATTCCACTTCCCCATAGCCCTCATGGTATGATGGATAATTAAGCACTGGGACAACTTTACAAGTATTGCTCACTTTACATTATGCAGCTTCCCTTCAACGCAAATACAGTTATAAACATAATTACACTGGTATTAGATATAAAATTACTTCGTTCAAACTAATTTAAAAGAAAGGTTATATACAGAAATCAGAAAAATTGACAATATGAAACACAATCTTCTATATACAACGCTACAAATAATTACACAGACTGCGCTTCTCAGATGTACGAAAACCGAAGCAAACTAAATGTCTGCTTGTACCGATACCAGTACACAGGGTTCTGATTTTAGAATTACAAGTACTGTTTGCCATTCGCCACCCCCGTCTCCGCTTTGCCAACGGGCATGTCGGCGTGAGTAAAGAATGACGTGGCATGGGTCAACTTTTCCGGAACCAGGCATTTGTGCAACAAGTGCAGCACACATGGTTCGTTTCATGGCAGTCCCCTCTACGTAAGTTGCATTTTTATAGATGATAGCATTCGCAAGCTGTATGTTCAGGGTTCAAGCGGTGGAGTGTGATTCTCGCCATTCACAAGCCTCTAATTTGCAGCACCACGTTGACTGTACCTGTCTTCAGTGGGCAGTTATATGGGAGACACTGCTGCTATCCTGCATGGGCGTAAATGACGTATAATATTGAAATGGAACTTGAAGACATGGGTATGAGGTTGTATAGTGCGTTCCACTAGGAGACAACCAGGACCAATTACTGGTTGCTGTGAACCATGCTAATGAATATACTTCTTTTGAAAAAGTAAATAAATCTCTGCACAGCGCAACACTTCTAGCGCGTTCGCTGTTGTGTTGTCGACAGATGTTGAAACTTCTACACCAGGATTTTAACACGCGCTTTTTAGGAACAGATTTACATGCGAACATCGAGACATTCTCAGAGGGATGCTTAGCAGCAGTCCTGACATCTTAAACGCGATGCTGTTGCAGTGTTTTGCTGCTGGCGTCTACAGTCGATCATGCTTGACCTTCAGTCTCAGTTCGTACCGAACAGTCCGTCTCAATTCGGCAGACCAATCACGGCGAGAGATCATAAATGTATATTCTGTCTGCTGCTGCTGCTGCTGCTGCTGCTACGCCCTGTTTTAACAAAGTGTCGACAAATTTTAGTAAAAATTCTCTCCTCGGAAACTTCCAGACCGGCCCCGAGGCCCACCCAGCCTCCTATTCAGTGCTTACCGGGGTTCTTCCCGGAGAGGAAAGCGGACGAGGCGTCAAGTTACTCACCTCCATCTAGTGCCGACGTTCGGAATGAATACCTCTGCTCCTCCTATACGCCCTCATGGCGTGGACAGGGAAAACTTTACCTTTCCTCTCCACATATGGGCTTTACGAGAATTCGTCCACTGGGAGTCGCCATTATACATGTGGACAGGCGGACGTTTCGCAATTAACATTCGCTATTGGCAATTGTTCTGCGAAAGCGCCTCAACCGTGGGAAATTTCTTCACCAGCTGAGCGACTGTTAGCTTCTCAATGAGTCTGTTCCATGCACTTGAAACTAATTATTTTAATCTTTTGCGTATTGGACCGTGGTTCAGCCTACACTCGGATACCACATCACCAACAGACAATCCCGCTACATAACACCAGCACGCCTCAAGTCAGCCTACACAACACAACAAGTACTCGCTAGCTCCTGAAGATGGACGTA
>Ga0123352_10011936_pt1 | contig 13710 bp, 7 predicted proteins | sample TergutLab28metaG_FD_89700 | JGI IMG/M metagenome (GOLD analysis project Ga0123352, IMG submission 89700) | Labiotermes labralis P1 segment gut microbial communities from Petit-Saut dam, French Guiana - Lab288 P1 | ecosystem: Host-associated > Arthropoda: Insects > Digestive system > Gut ...
AAAGTTAAAAGTAAGTAGTTGTTGTTATTTTTGATATTGCAAACTAATCAGACATGGGGTGGGTGGACTTTAATTTTTTTCGTTTTTTTTTTTTTTTTTTTACAGATGTACACGTGATCTCCACACAACACAATTTCGAAGTTCTAAAAAGCGGTCCCGAGGAAGTGTTAAGTATGAAACATGGCCAACAAATGCACAACGTGTTTAATATTTAATTTTATGTACAAAAAAAACTCCTAAGTGTTTCGATGCCTCAATACATCACCTTCAGAGAGTTCTTCTGTTATACCAAAGTTGCATGCCAGTTAAAATGCAGCAATATGCAATATCGACTGTATATTAATTACTTTGTAACGATATTCGTTTAACACATTTAAGTGTATGTACAAAAGGACTGTATTTTAAGTGGCATGTCACTTTGGTTAACAGAAAAACTCCCTAAAGATGACGCATTGAGGCATCGGAGCGTGTAGGAATTTTTATGTATAATTAAGAGTTAAATATATTGTGCATTTGTTGGCCATAAGTTGTAAATAAGTGGGCCCGGTAGCTCAGTCGGTATAGCGACTGAGAACGGGCTGGGCGGTACGGGATCGAATCCTGGTGGGGACGAGATTTTCCGCCCGTCCAGACCGGCCCTGGGGCCACCCAGCCTCCTGTACAATGGGTACCGGGTCTTTCCCGGTGGTAAATTGCGGCCGGGGCGTGCTGCTGGCCACTCACCCCCTTATAGTGCCGCGGTCATGGAAGAGTAGAGCTATAGCTCTACCCACTCTCTGGGCCACACCGGGCCTTAACGGCAACACTTTACCCTTTTTATGTTTTAAATAAGTAAAATAAGGCTAAAGTTGTCGTCGTCCAAGGTCATCAGGGCATAAGGGGGAGAAAAGGTATTTCTCCACTCATTGATCACGTCGGCACTACAAGTGAGTGGTTCATTTCACGACCTAGCCTGTACCCACCCACTGAACACGGGGCTGGGTGGGCCCCAGAGCCGTCCTGGATGTTTCGGAGAAGAGAAAAATCCCTTGTTCCTGCCAGGATATGAACCCACGATCGTCCAGCCAATAGCCTAGTCACTATACCGCCTACACTATCTCGGCTCTTTTTTAAGTATACAAAACTGAAAAAAAATAATGAGCTTAATATTTGACGTTTATAGGGCCGTGTATCGCAATATATTTCTATAGTAAAACCAACCAGATGCATCAATGTATTAAATTTATTTTATTGGAGTAACACTCTACGTATTTCGGACGGTCTTTCCGTCCATCATCAGGAGTTAAAGACTGTACATATGTTTGTTGCAGTATGTACAGTCTTTTAACTCCTGATGATGGACGGAAAGACCGCCGAAACATGTACAGTGTTACTCGAATAAAATAAGTTTGATATATTGATGCATCTGGTTGGTTTTACTATAGAAATGAGCTTAATAATTTGAACGTTCCTCAATTTGATTACAGTGAATAAATAAATAAAAAATAAGACGCGTTAAACGTGAGGCAAACTTGGAACCTCTGAGAAATGCATGCAAAATTTTAGCTGTTTACTTCAAGAACAGACACCATTTCAGAGACCTTAATGTAGGTAGGACGATAACATTAAAACAGTTCTTACAGAAATAATGTATAAAGGAAGGAACTGGACTCAACTGTCTCAGGGTAGAGTGTAACTGCGGGATTTCATGAATGTAATGACAAATTGTAGATTTTAGAAAAACCATGAAATTTCTCTACCAGATAAGCAACTATCATTCTTCAAAAAAGCTTCTTCACGAAGATGGGCATAAAACTCTCTTTGTGTATGTGTGTGTGTGTGTGTGTGTATATATATATATATATATATATATATATATATATATATATAGAAACACACACATATATATATAAACACACACACATATATATATATATATATATACACACACGAGTATATATCGTACCTGCAGACGTGGGAGGATATACCGTCCACAGTCAAAACAGAGTGTTTATCTATGAACCAAGCAGCACGCCCAGCCGTGACTTAACCAGCATTTGGTGATTAAGTACGTGACTATCATTCGACGGCTACTGTTGCAGCTGTATTAGACGATCTACGAGTTTGGACGCACGCCCGCTAGACCGCTATCGTACAATCACACTGGTTATTTCGCTACTGTTAACGCACACAAATTACATAAAAACTAAGAACCTAAACTTTACGTGGGCCAGAACAGCTCAGTCGGTATCGCGACTCGCTATGGGCTGGAAGATCCGAGGATCGAATCCCGGTGGAGGCGAGATTTTCAGTAACCTTGCGGCCCACCCAGCCTCCTGTACAGTGGGTACCAGGTCTGCCACAGGGGAAAGCGGCCGGAGCGTGGCGTTGACCACCCACCCCATCTAGCACTGAGATTAAAGAAAAAGTAGAGCTATACCTCCACTCCCTTTGTGGGCCTTTGTGGCCTGTTTTAGGGTGAACTGTACCTTTAACTTTACCTGTACCTAAACTTTACAGAAGTAAATAACTCTTTGTATGAAATCGCGAAGGTTTGATACCGCGTTCACAAGAGTCAGGGAAACCCACCGTTAGCATGCTGCTATCTAGTTCACTCCCTATTTCGTTAACGTATGTCTTAAAACTACATAGCCAAGGAGCCTTGCGACGCTCAAGAAATTTCTTCCCTTCAAGTTTTCCAAACAAAATTTTGTATGCACTTCTAATTTGCGTCATTCCTCATATATGGCCATATCATTCTTTTCAAATCGATCGCCGTAACACAGTATGATGGGTTACGAAATTTCTTATTGAAATAAATCTAAACTCTAACATATATGTGGACAGTCCAAGCACTTTCACCATAAATGTTATGGCAATACTGCTAAGATTCGGTTCACCTGGATTCAGGAAATGGGATGCTCTTCACTACACATGCTGCAGATATTATGCGATGGAATGATTCGGCCGTCAGAATATCGTCGCCTAAAACAGTTTTTCGCGTAAATATAATGAATTTCTCTTACCTGGTCATAAAAATGGGGTAAAAATAATTACATTATGTCCATAAACATAACATCGGATTATCTTAATTTTGTGTATACCGTGCCTCAAGATCATATTAACTGTCTTCGTCTAAGCCAACATTTAATGCACCCAATGAACATATGAGGCTACACTGCGTTCTCCTACGTATTTCGGCTCATGTCAACGCCGTCTTCAGGTAGTCTCATATTTAACTGCTCAGTTTTCGGCGCATCAACCGGATGTAATCACTTGCCCAGAATTGTGACAAGTGATCTTCGCAAAATCTTGAAAAATAGTGCATCAGTAAGAAGACCGCATTTCACCAACACGTTTGGACAAATGTGTTACATTCAGTTGATGCGCTGAAAATCGAACAGTTACATATGAGACTCCCTGAAGACGGCGCCGACGTGCGCCGAAACGCGTAGGAGAATATGACGTAAAGTGATATGTGAAATAGGTGCGTTAAATATTGGTTTAGACGAAACCTATTAGTAACATCGGAAGTTGAAGAGTCTATAAAAGGGATCACGTGGTATCAGGCACATACAATTCAAGTATTAAACAAAATATCGTAAACAAAGAGTGTACCGATCTACTTACATACTGGACTAAGAAACTTGTTTCGGTGAGATTTGTCTCGGAACGAGGTTTCTGATTCTCTTTACAGTCTGCCTGCCATACACAAAGAAGCTGCTAATAAATTTCTCGCGCCATAACAAACACAAGTTATAATTCGTTTCCCCTCTTTCTCTCAGAAACGCACAAGCAAAAATAATGTTCCTTTCGTCGCGGGAGAATATGGCACACTGTAAGAAAATTTTCTTTGAGATAAGGACAGTTCTGTAAACCAGAAATACAAAGAAGCAACGTGACAGGAACAGAATGACTCGGTCGGTATAGCGACTGGGTTACAGATCGGACGATCAAGAAATCTTGGTTCGATTCCTGGCAAATTCAAAAGATTTATCTATCCTCCAAACCGTTCAGGCATGCTTTGGGGGCCCACACATCCCCCTGTCCAATCAGGAACGGGGCCTCTTTCTCTGGAGGTAAAGTTACCGAGGCGTGAAACTGACCAGTCATCTCCATCTAATATCCAGGTCAAGAATATATGGAGTTACATCTCGCTCCCCTATACGCCTTCCCGCTGTGGTGCTAGAGGGCCAATTTTTTACTTCCTTCACCTCAGAAAAACGAGTACTTGGCCTGATTTTTGGATACAACCAGCTTTGCTGCTATTTTCTACGTCTGCAAGAAATAAAAATTACACAACCACTGCGTGCATTTTCGTTTTCGGATACTTCTCGTCAAAGCCAATGCGAATGTTATCTAATGGCCTTGTCATGTCATGATAGTATAGTGTCACCGTGACCCGCTGTACTGAACAACAGGTTTCGGATGAATACCAATCTAATCTTTCAACTTATAAACGTTGTGACCCAAATATGGAGTTTTTATTGCGGATTGCATTTTGAGGACAAAATTCCAACAAACGGTAAGAAAAGAAGGCAAAAAGAAAACATTTACTTCCATCCTCACTAACAGACGGGGCTGGTCACAATATAAGCGACGTCCGACGTAAAATCAGTCCCGTTACAGGCCTGGAGTGACCCAGAGTGTTCCAGAAACTTATGATTCCAAGATTTCATGACAACGGCACAGGATGGTGGTAAGGTTGTCAGCCTTACGCACCGGCCGCCTTTGCCCCCAAAAAATGCTCCTGGTACTCATTTCTGTTAGAGGCTGAGTCGGCTCCAGGGCCATAGTGCGATCGGAAGGATTTTATGTCAATAAAAAATTCCAATGACACCAGCTGGGATCGAACCAGCGACCTTCCGATTTGTAGCGCAGCACCTTAATAGCTGTGTTACCGCGGTCCCTGGTATGTAATCGTAGCTATCTGAAATCAGTTCTGAGACAAAAATTTTTAATTTTGGATATATATCATCCGGACATTCTATTCTAAACAAGCCATAAGGGGTCCACGAGCAAAAATGTTGGGGAAACACTGCCCTATAAGACTGAATCACCGTTTCGTATTATGGCTGTTATGAGTCTGAAGCTTAGGGTCTGACAACGGGGAAGAACTTCAGACTGGAGGCGCTCGGTAACAGAGGGCTGCACTTCACAATGTAAACAACTAACATGTTGCTCTCATGGTGAGTAAATCAAATAAGATGGGATTAGCGGAATGTGTAGTAAGCACTGGTGAAACTAGTAAGGGATACAAACTGAAGTCACAAAACCTGAAAGCGAGATCACCTGGGTGATACTGACGCAGATGGAAGGATAAACAGCGTGGAGGTGTGGAGTAGACTCAGCCAATAATAATAATAATAATAATAATAGGACCTTGTGTCAGGATTTCAGAAGACAGTATTGAAATATAGGAAATTTCTTCAGTGACAGAAAGACAATCCACCTCTGAAGGAGAACACTATTCCATGGAGCTAATTTAAATGTCAGTTTACAAAGACACGCAGTAAATTACTGTACAGTCTCTGCTAATGACAACAGGTATCATTCGCTGTTGATTAAAATTACAATAGTTAAGTCACGCAATTTGATAAATGTAATAGACTGTCTCCAGACAGCGCTGTGTCATCTACTATAGTCTCGCTACAGCTTGTAGCTATTCCTGATGGAGCCATGTGACAAGGAATATACCCAGCGAAGATTAGGAGAGCTTGAACAAACCTAAGATATCACTTCCACTATTATCTTTGTGTGTACAGACAGCGTAGTCAAAGCTGCGTATTACCGACCAAAATCGCACACTGCAGAACCTACGTTGCCTACAGACTTCCCATAAAGACCCTTTGTAACGTTCTACGCGTTGTCGTAACAACCTCAACTACGAACTGGGACAATTATTAAACTATGTGAACGAAGCGCAAAGGATAGTGCATATACAAGTTACTCATGTCCGCCCGTCCTTCAGTTTGTTTTATCTCCATACTACTGATTATCATGATTGAGCGGTTAGCAATTTTATTTAGTGTTCAGAGGTTCAAGGTCAAGATCTTGCTCCGAACGCAGCCATTCTGACAATGTTCGTGACACTCCACAGTCCGTTCAAGTATATGAAGGAAAAATACATTAAATAAAGCAAAGGCCGACTCCTTCAACATTCTTCCCATTTTTTTATGTTTTGCTGACCTTGCATCTCAGTATAATCTTAGTAATTAACCAACTTAATGCACAAATTCTTGTTTTATAATAAGTTTATTATATGCCTCTATATGTTTCGGGTACTATGTGCTCATCATCAGTAGGTCAAAATTGTATTATACAGCATCTGGTATCATCACACCTACAGGAGGTCAAAATTATTGTATTATACAGCATCTGGTATCATCACACCTACAGGTCTGTTGATACCAGATGCTATATAATACAATTTTGACCTCCTTATGATGAGCACATAGTGCTCGAAACATGTAGAGGCACATAATAAACTTATTATAAAACAAGAATTTGTGCATTAAGTTGGTTAATTACTAAGATTACTAAGATTCTGCCCATTAATGATTGTAATCATCTCGCCACTGGATGTTATATAACATAAGCAGAAGCAAGGACGTCGTTAAACAAATCAGAACCCCACGAATGAGTCGACGAACCATCATCTGTCCCTGACTTGGTGATTTCGAAGGAATTTTGTACAAATAGGCTAGCATTAACATTCAGAGAATTTTGAATTTTGACGGCTCCAAGAATTGCGGGCCCAAATACAGTCCAAAACTGATAAAAGGCTCATACAAAAAAGTATGTTTCTTCAAAAGGCAGGCCTGAGGCATTGCTACGTGATACAGAATACAAACGCCTTTAGTACCAAACTCCTCCAGAGGTTGATCCTGTAGATGCAAGAAAACCGGCCCGTTATATTCCGGTAACACCGAAGTCAAAACCTGAATCAGAGAAGGGACAAACAGAAACACAGAAAAAATGCACGAGTACTTATGTGTAGCTCCTTGATACGATTCGGGACAAATACCATATCCTTCGAGGCCTAAACAGCTGACCTTAAGATATTCAAGGGCCTTAACTCGCAGCAGTTACACGCAAAATGTCGAATTGGGTCGAAATCTGACGGTAAATGAAGAACGGGTAAGGATTTGAAATCATGCGGTCCTAGCCTATTACAAGGCAATGTGCCAGAATGTCCTTGCAGACAGTGAGCAAAATCATTTGAATGACTGAAGGTATGTAAATTTGTTTTTAAGAAAAAGAATCACATTTTTCGAATATAATACATGTACCAGATTACGAGAAAGAAACCAGCGTCAATTATGGTTTATTAAACAGCGTTTTAAATCCTGTGTTTATTGGACCGTGCATCATCTTGTTAGTTGAATAAAGAGAGACCACCTTGATGTCACTTGCTTTTTTATTTCATTATTTAATGCTCAAAATAACATGTTTCGGATGTTAATACATCCATCCTCAGGAGCTTGCGACTTATTTATTGAGTTATTTCATGGGTTGTACTGCTCTGGTACGATGTGTGTTGGTGTTACGTTGTGGTTTGGCTGGGGTGGTGTGGTATCCGGATGCAGGCTGAAGCACTAGTGCAGAGCAGTACAACCCATGAAATAACTCAACAAATAAGTAGCAAGCTCCTGAGGATGGAAGTATTAACATCCGAAACATGTTGAACATTAAATAATGAAATAAATAAGGAAGTGACATAAAGTTGGTCTCTCTTTATTCAACGTTTTTAATATTTCAGACTGTTTGGCGTCGAATGACGGGGCGACAAGTGAAGGAAGAATTTAAAAGTGTATCGAAAAAGTTATGTGGGCCCAATCATGGACACTGTCTCGATATTTACATGGATGAGCTGAAGATGACGACAAGGGCGCTGAGGGAAGATAGACAGTAGCGTGGCCAACATTCGACCCCGCTACCTCCCGTGTGCGAGTCACAAACACTGTCTTTTCAGCTACCTTGTTCAGTAACATGCGAATGTTTTGGAAACATTCTGTACCTATAGTATGCTCTGAGAACATCCCATAACCATAACCCTTCGTTTGTACTGCCTTAATAACCTTCATTAAATCCCTCTCTAAACCTACTTCTCAGATTCCAAAAGGCTCTAACGAGATGAAAATTGGTCGACTCTAATCAGGCTATTCTACACAGGCTAGCTGAAACTGGCAGACTGCCGCCTGTGGTCATTGCCTGCAAACACAAGCAACGGCAGACAGAGAGAGAGAGAGAGAGAGAGAGAGAGGTGTTGTATGGATACTTAAGCTTTCACCAAAATAACTGCAGTCTCTCTCTAAAGTATTACTCTTCTACTACTCATAATTATATACATTTGATGCGAGTTGGAGTCTCAGTATAAAATCCCACTTTTAAATCTGCTTCAGGTCTAATCGTTATTACCCAGCTTTTCTTTCTTAGAAGAAAAATAAAGTGTGCTAACAAGACCACGGCGAGTAAAGATGGCTGCCTCCTTCCCATTTGTCAACTGGATGTTTCGTATTGTCCTTGCAATGCACTGACTATTGAAATCATACTAAATACACTTAATTAGGTTACACAAAACTTGCTAGCAAGCAGACGGCAGTATCTGTTTGACATACGCCTGTCGTAGTATGTACATTTATGAACTCCTGATGATGGACGGAAAGACCGTCCGAAACATGTAGAGTGTTACTCCAGTAAAATAAATTTGAGACGCTGATGTATCTGGTTGGTTTTACTATAGAAATATATTGCGATACACGGTCCTATGAGCGTCAAATATTAAGCTCATTATTATCTTTTTTTAGCTTCGTATACTTAAAAAAGATCCGAGATAATGTAGGCGGTATAGTGACTAGGCTATTGGCTGGGCGATCGTGGGTTCATATCCTGGCAGTAACAAGGAATTTTTCTCTTCTCCGAAACGTCCAGGACGGCTCTGGGGCCCACCCAGCCCCGTGTTCAGTGGGTGGGTACAGGCTAGGTCGTGAAATGAACCACTCACTTGTAGTGCCGACGTGATCAATGAGTGGAGAAATTCCTTTTCTCCCCCCTTATGCCCTGATGGCATTGGACGACGACAACTTTAGCCTTATTTTTTTTATTTACAACATAAAAAAGGGTAAAGTGTTCCCGTTACAGGCCCGGTGTGACCCAGAGGGTGGGTAGACGTATAGCTCTACACCAAATAAAAATAAATTTGAGACATTGGTGCATCTAGTGGATTTTACTATAGAAATACGAATATATTACGAAGCAAGGCCCTATGAACGTCAAACAAGGAAACATATCCATGAGTTTACAAATACGTTACAGAGCAGTACATAACGCGTCTTTCCATACACAAGATGCAGACGCACTGTGTTCTGAATATTTGAATTTACATCCTTTCCTTGCAGTAATAATAAGAGGAGAGGTTTCACAGGACACATTGCGCATTAGATTCTGATCTTAACTGCACTGGCAAGTATGATGGGAAGATGAGAGTTCTGGAACTGCACAACAAACTCAAATTTCCCAAACTCATTATTGTAATATTATCACCATCCTTTCTCCTATCTGATACTCTTGTTCCATGTACCTTGAATTTTTTATCCCTCTCACATTATTCCGCACGTGGTATTTCGTTATAATATCTGGCTTTCATTTAGAACCCATCTATCGGTTCATCTCTTAATCTGCACAGCTACAAAATATGTAAAAATGATTCCATTTTATTTTGTTCTTTGCTTCTTGTGGCTTTTCTTCTATTCGGTTTTTAAGCGCGGTCGCAAAATTGCGATAAGCGACTACTAGCTTCGTCATTTATGACTGTCTGTCTGTCTGTCTGTCTGTCCACCAGCCCGTCCGTCCGCATGAAAAAACTGGGATCCCACTGGACGGATTTTTATTAAAGTTGATATTTGAGTATTTTTCGAAAATCTGTCGAGAGAGTTCAGGTTTGATTATAATCTGACAAGATTAACAGGTACTTTACATGAAGACCTGTGCACATTTATGGTAATATCTCGCAGAATTCTTCAGACAAAAGTTGTTAGAGAAACTGAAAACGCAAATTTATGGTACATAGCTTTTTCCCGAAAACTGTACCGTTTCTGAGATAATGTGGGAAAACGTGGAACAGCCAGACAGGCCGCAGATGACGATACATCACGGCGCATGTGCACTGTCTGCTGAGTGACTGAGGATACAGACACACACTCAAAATATGTAATAATTATTGATTTTCCGCTGCAACAATGGTTACGCGAAAGGGCCTCAATGTTACGTTATACACACGTACGGTACGTCTCTTGTTCACTGCGTGTACTTTCCGTTTACTTAGGTCTGTTAGGAAAGGGAGTGTTTTAAGACACCAAACACAACTTTGTAAACACACGAAACTCAAACAGTAAAACCGATACGATTGACAGAAAACCAATTACCCTCGAAATAAACTTGATACTTTGGGAAAAAGCCACAAAATTCGCCAGAATTTACGAACCGTTCATACGTAACTGGAGAGATAAATTACACGAAAGGAGAAGTCACGACATACATAGAATTGTACTTGTGTTAATACAGAATATTTCTCATTATTTGTCGCTATGAAAAGAAAATAGCTGTGGAATTTACCGACGTTTTCTACAGCTCTGGACCGCCTCTGTGTTTTAAACTTCAAAACTACTTCACTTAAATAATGTACACAGGTAAGCATTAGTTGACTTCTGTATCCAGAGTCAGAGACACCGCCCGAACTGAACAATGAAGTTACGATAACGAGCCGCACTATACAGTCGATATAGCTACACAGCCCTAGTCCTTAAATAAACCAAACAATGACGTGCTAGCCGCTCGCTTGAGGGACGATGATAGATGGAGCATTAGTGGAATGCCAATTACTGCATACAGGGAAACAGACACACTGCGAAGTAAACATGCCATCCTACCACATTCTTCAGCACAAATTCCACAGGGACTTCACTCGGACTGAATGGGATCTCCTCAAGTGCCACACGAAATTCTATCGAAATGAACGGGATTTCCTCAAGGGCCATAGGAACTTCACTTGGAATGAACGAGATCTCCTCAAGCTCCACAGGGACTTCAATCGGACTGAACGGTATCTCCTTAAGCTCCACAGGGACTTCAATCGGACTGAACGGTGTCTCCTCAAGCTCCACAGGGACTTCAATCGGACTGAACGGTATCTCCTCAAGTGCCACAGGGACTTCACTCGGACTGAACGGGAGCTCCTCAAGTGCCACACGAACTTCAGTCTAACTGAATGGGATCTCCTCAAGCGCAATAGGAACTTCACTTGGACTGAACGAGATCTCCGCGTGTGCCACAGGAACTTCACTCGGTCTGAAAGGGATCCCTTGAGTGAAGGGCCAGCGTGTTCCCCTAAGATTCAGACAAACTATGAAAACGCTCACGCTAGGCTCAAGGCAAGGTCGCGGTCATGGATTTAGATATAGAATTCAGAAAAGGTTCATTTACGTACAGGCAAAAGATGTTTTCCCCCACGGTAGGCACTATGAGAATATCCACAGTGCGCATCAACGTAATTGACAACATAAAGCCAATCACATTATAAAGATGATGACACAGCATGTGTCGTAAAAGAACCGTCCAACAGCTCAACTTATAACTTCTTGTTCCAGCATTAGTTTCGTACAGACCTATCAAAACAAAGAGGTAAAATAATTTCGCTGCACAGGACAGACTGGTTTTTGTAACGGAGATGGTGTGTGTTTACTGAGCGGTACAAACTGAATGTTTTGTCAATAAAAATCCGGTTAAAGTCAGTCTTCAAAGGGTTAACCAGGTACCCGTGAACTGACAATATCAAGAACAGATAAGCAACTTATTTTATTGTTTAAGACATTATTAAGGTATAAGGTACCAAAGAACTGGGACCTGTACGAGGACCTAACTCACAGGGCTTCATATTTACAGTCACAGCCGATTGCGCTGGCTGCGCGGTCTAAAGCGTAGATCTGCGGTCGCTCCCTTGCTGGGATTTAGTATTCGAATCCCGTCGAGGGCATGGCTGTTTGTATCTTGTCATTGTTGTGTGTTGTCAGGTAGAGTTACCTGTGACGGGCCGATCACTCGCCTAAAGGAGACCTAACGAATATATGTGTGTATATATATATATATGTGTGTGTGTGTGTGTGTGTGTGCGTCACTGAGCGTCATCAGGTGCAATAACATAACTAAACACCTACAATGACTAGGTTGAAGTCAGACAAAGAAAGAATTTATAGTCGCACATGCCAACAGAAATCGGCTGTGGACAAATCTAGGTAAAAAGTCCCAGGCGACAAATGCCTAATCAAGTAAACATCGCTCTAGGCACTGTACAAAAAAATACCATTTGCGTCGAAAGAAGGAATAATGTAATGAATCTCACTTAATGACTGACTAATTAACTATGTGCACTACAGCCCTTCTTAAGAAGCTGATAATTCCTCAGCTATAAGAAAATTTCCAACATTTTATGAAACCTGAATGTTCATTACTGTTTACACAACAGCCCGCCACCTGTCCCTGTTCCAAGCCAAATCAGCACATTTCACACCCAAACACCTTACTACTTAAAGAACCATGATGAAGTTTGTTTGTACAGCACGTTTATCTTTACAAAATTTCATGCCAACATCCGCACCTGAAGAATGGTTGCACCGTACTTTTACCTGTAAAACGTTTCACGTCGTAGTCCGATCACCGCTATTGCACGGAGTCAGTACCCTTAGTTAACAGACTAATAACAATATGTTACATAAATAAAAATAACAACAATAAATATTCCAACTCTTAAGGCTAAGAACAAGCGAAAATAATTTACTGAGGCTAAGTGATTTTCGAAGCCCAGTGCAGCTGACCATTGCAATAATGACAATGACTTACGTTACCTTTAAGCTCTGTCCCTCAGATTCAACCACAGACATGTTTGTTTTCATTTCCATTTCAGGCACAAGTGGCTTCTTACAGAGGACACGGATCTCTGGTAACACGAGTTGTTAAAACTCCACACAGATGTTGAAAATTTAAAATAAAATTCATACAGCAAGTAAAAGTTTCCACCAGCAGCACAGCCGAGAGCTTGTTCAAAACTTTTATGAAAAAGCCCACTTTAGAGTAAACAATTTCAAACTGTAACGTGCAATGTTATTTCGTGGTTTCGCACAACCAACTATCTGATATTCTCAGTGTCAGTTTTTAACACTGCAACACTTGGAAAGTTTTTAACATATAACTACTTCATCAAAGACGGGCAATTTCGGTGAAGATGTGAAAATCCCTTGACAGTCAGAATACTTATTTTTCTGGTACTACAGGAACAGCTGTGTTTTGTTTTCTAGAAAGTACTATCACTTAATTGTGGGCCCGGTAGCTCAGTCGGTATAGCGACTGAGCTACGGACTGGACGGTCCGCGATCGAATCCCGGTGGGGATTAAATTTTCCGCCCGTCCAGACCGGCCCTGGGACCCGTCCAGCCTCCTGTAAAATTGGTACCGGGTCTTTCCCGGTGGTAAAATGCGGCCGAGGCGTGCTGCTGACCACTCACCCCCTTCTAGTGCTGCGGTCATGGAAGAGTAGAGCTATACCCCTACCCACCTTCTGGGCCACATCGGGCCTGTAACGGGATGACTTTACCTTTTACCTTTTCGTATCATGGAATTGGTACAATGAATCGTGTTGTTGGGAGTTATGAACATGGGAGAAAAATGTTGATCTGA
>Ga0123352_10011937_pt1 | contig 13709 bp, 11 predicted proteins | sample TergutLab28metaG_FD_89700 | JGI IMG/M metagenome (GOLD analysis project Ga0123352, IMG submission 89700) | Labiotermes labralis P1 segment gut microbial communities from Petit-Saut dam, French Guiana - Lab288 P1 | ecosystem: Host-associated > Arthropoda: Insects > Digestive system > Gut ...
CCTGAGGATGATCCCATAGAGGGATTGAAACATGTAGGAGATATTTTAAATCCATTTTAATCCAATAATGTGGTTTTAAATGGTTTGACAAATATGTGCAATTAGTTGGTTTTAATAAATATTTGTTAGCTGCATTTCCCAGTGCTGTTCCCCTGTTTTCTCACACCTTTCTCTGTCTCCTCTTTTGTGTATAGGAACTGTTATTATTTCTTTCCATTCTTCGGGTATCCTTTTCTCCTCCCAGATTTGTCTTACTAGTTCATACATTCTCTTCAGTAGTTTATTTCCTTTGTATGTTATTAATTCCGGATGTATTCCATCAGTTTCAACCACCTTGTTATTTTTTAAGTTTCTTGTTGCCTTTTTTACATCTTCCATGGTGAGTTCTTCTACTTCATCTTCAGCTTCACTAATTTCTTTATTTCCTTTCTTAATTAATTCCCTTTGATCTTCTGTGTTCAGTAATTTGTCAAAACATTCTTTCCATATTTCTGCTTTCTCCTTTGTATTCATTGCCAATTCTCCTTTTTTGTTCCTAATTATGCTAAATGTATGCTGATATCCTTTCTTAAATTGGTTTACTCTTTGATACATTTACCTTGTGTTATTATGCTTCTGATCTTTTCTATTGAATCTATTACATTTTTCTTGTATGTCTTTTTCTTATTCCTAATATTTTGTGAGATTTTCTTTTATGGTGATACTCCTGCTCTTCCTTCTCCCTTCTTCCTTTTATCAACCACTTTTCTCTTGCTTTCTTCATTTCTTCCATTGCGAATTTGCATTCCTCATCGTACCATTTATTTTTAAATGTTTCTGTACCTTCATCCTTTTCTATAAGCTGCTGTTTAGTTTCCTTGATTATTATTTTAATGTTTTCCCATTTTACATTAATATTATTGTCAATACTATCTTCATCGTCCAAATTTTCCAGTATTTCAAACTTATTATTAATTTCAATAGCATATTCTTGTTTCCACTTTGGATTTTGAAAAATATTCACGATTTTTTTCTCATATTTATTTCCAGTTTATACCCTTAATTTCACTTTAAAATTTATCTTCAGAAAGTTATGTGATCTGATCCAATGTCTGGTCCCCTTAGTGCTCTGGTGTCTGTTATTGCCCTACTGCATCTATTACTAATTAAAACATGCTCTGTTTGGTTCGCTGTTCTGCTTTCTGCTGAATACCATGTCTGTTTGTGAATATCTTTATGTGGAAACGTTGTACATCTTACATTTAAACCATTAGATATTGCAAACTGAATCATTTTTATTCCATTGTTGTTAGTTTCATTATGTAAACTTTCATTGCCAATGGGGGGTTTGTATATGCTTCCTTTACCAACTTTTGCATTAAAATCTCCAAGTATTATTTTAATGTACAACCTAGCTCTTTGATTTATATTTTGCTCTAATAAATTGTAAAATTCTTCTTTTATCTCTTCTGTTTTTTTTACTTGTTGGTGCATGAACATTTATCAGAGTACATGAAAATCATTTAGCCTTTAATGTCAAACAGCATATTTTTTCATTCATAATTTTGAAAACTTTAACATATTTTGAAAATTATCCACTTACATAAAAATCACAACCAAATTCATGGTTTTTACTTTCTAATCCACTATTGAATAAAGCAAAGTTATCAAATTTTTGGATACCACTTTCCAACCAAGTTTCCTGAAGTGCTACTATGTCGAAGTCTAAATTTCACAATTCATTATGGATCACTTTTAGTGCTCCTGACCAAAATAGGCTTCGTACATTCCACATTCCAATTTTCTTATTCCTTTTCCAAATCCATTCATCATCAGCTGTCCCTTCCTTCCGAGGCTCCTTCGAGAAATTCGTAACCATATGTTTTTACTTAGCTGGGGGGGTTAGTCCATCATAAAATTCTAAACCTGAAGGGCCAGGATTTTTGATCAGGCTTTACTCCCTTATACGACTTGCTTTCACCACAGCTTCCAGAGTGTCGTCTACCCTTGGTGTGATTTTGGATTGTCCTCCAAGAAGGGTTACAACCAAGCTCATGGGTCCCTCCTACCCTGTCTGATAGACCCTTATGATCGGGTCCATCAGACCCCCTTGCTCATTTTGCTCAGTGACCCATGCTGCTGAAGGGGTTGGTTACCTCAAACTTAGCATGGGTCACTCACCTTAACAGGACCCACCGCTAGTAGACAAGAGTGAGGTAGGAGTCGTAGATTTTCATTTTCATATTGAAAATCTTATTAGGTTTCATGTACCTTCACATCACACTCCCATATGGGTCCTAACATGTAGCATTGTTGAATAAAATAAATTCTTGTAAATACAAATTACTCTTAAAATTCATATTTGTTTTCCATATTTCAACTTTTGAAGAAGTTACTGCTTACCCTTAACATATAAATGTTAATTTCTTGGTGTTATAATGACAGAGCGCATCCACTTAAGGTACAATGAAGTGGTGATGTGGGAAACAAAATAACATATGTGAAATCTGTTGTACTGTATTCCTTTAACTTGTATGTTTAGTTGTGACTAGATGTAAGAAAGTTTTAGACCTGATGGCACAGATTTTTGTCTTTTTTCTATTTTTACACTGTTAGCACTTTTCTCACATAAAGCTGACCCTCATACCAAAAAAAAAAAGAGTAGTATTTAATTACTGTTTTGAGTGCTTTGGTTGCTGACAAGGTAACTTTGCCTTGTTATGATATGTACCTGATATAAGCTCCCTGTTCTAGATTGTATTTATTTTTCAGAACATTTTCAGAAAGCAGCATTAAGTGTGTTTAACAATAACTGGAGCAATGTCCATGATTTCACCCCAATTGAAGGAGAAAACAACTGGTGTCTGTTCCCAGATACAATAAGAATACAGGATTATGTTTCACTGCCTGCATCACCAGAATTACAGAGGTATGTGTCTAAGAATCTGCACCTACAGGACAGTGCTGTTTGGTCATCCTACAAGAAAGATTGATACCTAAAAATATGAACTTGAGAATGTTTGTTTTGTTGCTACAGTTACAGACAGTACAGATTGCCTCTTTAACACTTCAGTAATGTAGGGATTTAATTTCCAACTACTACCCAAGATTTAGGGCTTTTGAATTTATATTACCCTTCAGTGCATTCACAGCCATACAGTGCACTGATACTGGCATTGAAGGTTTAATAATTGCAGTCCATGATTAAAGACAGTTTTCAAGTATTAAATGCATACTATTACATGTTAAAATTAATGGATTGAAGCATTCTGCCTTGTATAATACATGAGGGTTGCATATGGTGTGCTCTCTGACATAGTGCGTATACTTACCAATATCTTCTTACTTCAAAATTATGTGGTGTTAGGGTGCACGCATAAAGGTAGTAACATTTTTGGCAAAAGAAATGTACAGCCTTCCCTGTGCCCATTTACAAAACTCTCAAATGCTGAGCATAATTATATGCAGATCTCTTACACCAGTACTTACCTAAACTGGACAATGAATGTGGAAAGCACAAGATAGAAATCCATTTACAGTACATCACCTAAGTAAAGTCTGACTTCCATTGCACCGATTGTGTGAAACACACAGCAACTCTTACTGACATTATGTGGAGGTCTGTATTGACTATCAGCCAAACTGGTCAAGAAGTACAGAAAATATGAGCAGAAATTTAGTTTTGCTGTTAAGTGAACTATCAACTTAATAGAAGACATCCTGTTATGTTTATATTATTACTAAGAATTATTAATAATTTTTAGTAAGTAAATTATGTCTGTTACGGAACCAATTTTCACAAAAGTTGCCTGACAACTGTGTTTAAAAGTCTTGTTAGTCGAATTTCATGAAAGTCTGGCAAATGATTTAGTCATTGGTAGGTTACGGGTGGATGGACAGATATATTGGTCTACACATATGGGTATTTTTTTAACTTCATAAAGAATGCCTAAAATATGCTTACATCTGTACATATTGGGGCATGTCTGAAGGGTGTGTGATATTGGTTAGGAGTGAATTTTTTATGACATTTTCAGGCTCAGTGCATCGCTGTTAGAAGAGAAGAGTGTGGTACCTTACACACGGGGTCCACACAAAAGACCGACTGGAGAATCTTGTTTGGTGGCCTTCTTTTCTGATGGCCAGCAAGTGCAGCGAGCAAAGGCCTTTATCAACACACTCAAGATGGAAAATGTGAGGATCATGTCATTCCCTTTCCTGTTGTCATATGTAGTACATATTATGACCACCATTTTGGCTTACAACTCTCAAATTCCTTGGTTATCGTGCAAGTCGTGAGGTAAGATGGTCAGAATTATGCTGTAGTTGAATGCTGTAGAAGCTCAGTAGCTTGTGAAGGATTTTTAATTACAGTTCCCGGGGTCGTAAACATCAAAATAAGAAGTCATTGTAGCATGAAATATATCACATTTATTGCACAGAAGTATTGTTTTTCAACACAGTCCCCAAACACATTGATATATTTGTCCAGTAAGTTCCAACATGGTAGAAGTCAGACTGTTGCATTTGCATCTGTTCATGAACAGCCATTTCCATTTTCCATTACTGTGGAATCAGTAACTTCCTGAGTGTTGCTTTAGGAACCCAAATTGCATTCCAGCTAGTTTTGTTTGAGTAGTGTCTAATCACCTGTGAAGAGTTTGATTTATACTATGACAGAATTTTAAAATGCTGCAAAGATGGGACAAGTGCATGCTGGGAGATTACATGGACAAAATGATGTCTCAGTAGAATAAGTTAAGTACATTTACTATTGTAATGACTTCTCATGTAATTTTCATGTTCTACAGAACCTCTCTTATTGAATGTCCCTCATATATGGAAGAAAAAGTTCTATGTTTGCACCTTTGTATGCTCTGGTCTCTGATGTTGATATAAATTAAGTGATTTCATACCAGAAATTCATTTTATGTGCTACTTTTGATGAAAATTACTCTCTGCAAAAGAAGTTGAAGGTTGCTATGTAGGCAGACTTTCCACTTTATTTGTGCTTTGAACAGAGACACTATGTTTCTGTTCACAGCTGTGGCAGAAGCACAGCCATATGTTGTTGCATTCCACCTGCAGTTTTTTTTTTTTGTCCAAGCAGTGTAGCAATATGGCCATACTTTAAAAAGATGAATAAAGCTGAGGCTTGAAACTTCGTTTTCATCAGTTCATGACCAGCGTATTTCATGCAAGTGTACTTATTTATCTGTATCTTGTTCTTTTAAGTCTGTATGGTTACCATATTTACTGGAATGCAAGTCTTTTAAATTTGGTGCTGAAGTATTTGAGGTTGTCTTAAATTCGCATACCAGACTGTGCAAAACCAGATTGCTCTGAACTGTATCATGCCAAGCCAACAAAGGCCTCCAACCCCAAATTTTCGTTTGTAGATGAAAGAGAGAATAGAGTGTGACTGAAGTTGTTAACTATATTTAAATGAAAAGAAAAACATTTATGGAGTATTTTTAAAGTTAAACTAGAAAAGTACAAGCTGTTTGTTGTTAATATATTGTTGCTTGGTGTGGTATGTGTAGGTGTTTTATTTGTGGTAGTAATACGTGAAAAGAAGGTAGAAGAGCGCTGCAGTAAAATGTGAGGCCACATAGAGGGGAGGTCTGCAGGCGCAACCCGAGTTCTTTATGTAATCAGGTGAAGTTATGGTGTGAACATTAAAATAATGGTGATTAATGACATCAAGGAAACAAATAAATTACAATGCAGCAAGAAAGTTCAGTGTTGCAGAAGCAAATATTTGAAGGTGGAAGGAACAAAAACAGAATACAGTAAATGCAAACTCCACCCAGAAATCTTTCAGCTGCCCACAGCATGTTTGTTTCTAAGGATTAGAAAAGGAAATTGTTGAGTTGTGCACTTAACATGTTCGCTGCCAGCTATTTAAATGCCCAGGGACGTTAAAATGCCACTGCCCCTTCTTTCACGATTTCAGTAAAAAATTAATTACACGAAAACTATATGAGATAAAGACTTGAAATTTAGAACATACCTTTAGTAATGTTTCAGAGTGTGATATCATGTGTGGCAGCCTTCTGGATGCAGAGGAACACCACACTGAGCACAGAGAAATCTAGTTTCTTTCTTGATATTTTTTCGCACACACTCGACATTTTCATGTTAGTGTTTTATCATTTTTTGTGGGTGGAATATGGAACAGTTTGTGATTCTTTAGTTTTCCATCAAGCCTGCCAAGGGGGTCATTTTTTTGGGGCACGTTTTGTTGGAGTAGGTGTAGGTGTTCTACTCGAGCCTTGCGACTTGTCAGATGGTGACGGTGATGATACAGCGTCTGATATGTTTATCAGATTTTCTGTGATATCTGACATGAAATCTAGGAATGATTTGTGGGAATTAGGATTATTCTTTGAAAAGGTAACATACCTGTTTAAAAGGCAACACTGGAGAAGAGAAAAATACTTTCTTAGGCCACTTGACAGTTTACGAATGAATGGGTAGTAAGCCAGATACAGGTCCGCTGTATCAACACCGTGCATATGAGTGTTGTTATCTGTGACGCATTTAGGTTTCTTCTTTGCCACACCCATTCATCTGCTTGTTGTTTCAATTACTTAAGCTGTATGGAGTGTTGAAATCATATTTACGAGCCTCTTGTCTTGGTGTGAGATGAGTAGTATTTCCTGGTTCCTACAAAAAGTGACCTCGCCTTTCTTCAACTTTTTTGCCTCTTCTATCATGTCTTTCGGTAATCCACGATTCACTCTGATTGTTCCACAGACTCTAATTAATTTCTGTAATAATTCATTCGTTTGATGGACACTATTGTTATAATTGTCTTGGTATAAGTGGTAACCCTTCCCTTCATAAGGCTCGAGTAGAAAGCACACCGTTTCAGTCAAAGGTCCACATTTACCATCATAAATCTGCAGGTTACAAATATATCCAGTTGAACTTTCACAAACCATCCGTACCAGTATTCCATACTTTGTAATTTTGCTTGGGTTATACACATGAAATCGCAAACAACCCCGCCATCCAAGCATACCTTCATCAAGAGAAATTTCCCTAACTTTTGTATAATTAGTTCTGAAATTATTTACAACAATACCAAAAATTGTACGGATTTTGTACAAATGATCTTCGTTTGTTCCTGCTGCATTGTTGTCATTGAAGTGAAGGTACCTTTGGATAAGCTGAAATCTGTTCCTAGACATTGTTTGTGGAAATATTGGAGTCTGAAAAATTCCTCTCATTGACCAATAGAATTCTAATTTTGGCTTTCGGACTATACCAGTTACAAAAATCAAACCAAGGATTTTTTTCATTTCGATTACTGTTACTGGTTTCCATTCTTCACTACGTGCATGTTTTGTAACAGGGTGAGGCATTTTTGTGATCTGTTGTTGTGCGTATTAATTTGTCTGGTCAACTACTGTTTCAGTGAGTTCAGGAGGAATATAATGGTCAAAATAATCCATCACATCTGCTTCATTTTCAACTGCAAATTGCATGCCCAGATTGCCTATGAAGGGTGGTATTCTTGGTTGACGATCATTTTTGGAAAACCCTGTAGTTGGGGTAACATCTATCTGTCTGCGGCTAGGGCCCGGTGTTGAAATGTTACTCTCATTATTACTCTCATTTGCACTTTCAGATTTACTCTCTTCACTACTTGAAAATTCAGGAATATTATCTGTATCTGAATCACTGTCATTTACAATTTCATTCACTGCATCAGCTAATTCTTCTTCAGTTCTAAATGCAATTGTTTTTCTTTTCCTAGATGCCATGTTGCACTGAGAAGTATAAACTTTCACACATACACGACTTCACATATAAAAGATTCTTTATAGACTGCAGCCAGAGACAGCCCACTCTCCCTCAGAGTATAAGGATAAACACGGTTTCATTATATCGCAGTGTAAGCATAATAAGCTATAAAAAGGATACAGATAACATCAGCTAGATATACTGAAGCTGCTGTACAAGTTTCCCACCAGGTCAGCTAATTTAAGCTGAAAGAGTGCGATTGAAAAATTAGATCAACTAAGGTCGACGCTGGCGATTTTAAGCATGAATTATTAAATTGACTGAGGTCGACTATGGCAGTGAATGTGTTAAGAGGAAAACTGGAATGCTGATTATGTGTGAAACAAAATATAAAGCACAGGAATTTGCGAGATCACACTGCATGCAGTCCTTTTGGCAGGACAGCACAGGTTTGTGCATGTGTATGATGTTGAGGAATGGGTTCTCTCTTCATAGAAGAACATTGTTTTGCCAGAAATTGCCGGCAGACTCTGAGGAGAAGCTTGTTGCTTGCCAGCAACATGTGGTTGTACTGAAAACAAAAACAATTGCCTGATGAGCCAAATAGACAAAACCAATGAAATGCCAGTGTATCTTGATGTGCTGTCCAGTTACCCTTTAGATGACAATGGGGCAAAATCTGTGGTGATTAAAACATCGGGTTATGAAAATATTCATGCAGCGGTCATGTTGGCAGTATTAGCGGATGGTAGCCATTTGCCACTGCGTGTGATTCTAAATTGCAAAACAGTGCCTAAGGATCAGCTGCCTAGTGGAGTCACTGTGAGATGCCAACCTAAATGTTGGATGACCAATGAACATATGAAGGATTGGTTGTTAGTGGTGTGGAACAGAAGGCCAGGGTGTCTCTGAGAAAACAAGGGATGCTGGTCCTTGACACATTTATGGGACATTTAACACCAGGAAAATAGGCCACAATTACTGGTAGTTCCACAAACATAGACCCTGTGGTGGTAACTGGAGGGATGACCTCACAAATGCAGGTGCTAAATACTGTGGTGAACAAACTGTTCAGAAACTACCTAACGCAGCTGTACTGGAGTAGCTCTTGACAGAGAACCATGCTTTGAACCCACCTGGAAGAATCAAGAAGTTCAGTGACCCTTCTTTTTCAGTGGATCATAATGGCATGACAGCACATCTTACCTCATCGTACGTGATTGTGAAGGGTTTTAAGAAGTGCTGCATATCCATTGCACTGAATGAGACTGATGATGATATGTTGTGGAATGTCAGTGAAGAGGATGGGTATGTTAGAAGTTAGTGTGAAGAAGATGAAGGCACTGACTGTGAAGATGGAGACAGTGACACTGATTGGTAAAGGCCGATAGAAATTGACATGTTTTGTTTACTAAGTGTACGAAATGAATAGTAAAATGTTTTCTGAGCAGACTTTTTTCTGTTGGAGGGGGGGTTGTTTTCTTAGAGTATGGTCATCTTGCATTTGGGGTAAACACATTAAAATGTTATGCTGTTATGATAATACTTCTTAGTACTGTGAGCTGCATGCAAGCTTTAGTGTGTATGTGTGTGTGTGTTTATGTGTTGGTACACATGTGTGAATGCTGATTTTAGTAAGTGTGTGTTGGTGCACAAGCATGTGCGTGGCTATCTTTAGTGTGTGTCTGTGTGTGTGTGTATTGGAGAACATCTGTGTGCTTGCCCACACACTTGTGCAGATTGCACCTTCACATCTTCTAAATAGGCCTTGCCTCTCCTGAAAATTTTAGTAGACTTTCAGTGCAACTCTTGTTAACCATTTCTCTTCAGTATTTCACTTCGTGCAAAGAATGTAGATTGTTTGTATGAACTATCTTTTAGTGTCAACCACAAATAAACGCATGGATTAATTTCTGCAGGTTTAAGAGGGAACATTATGTAAGTTTTGATATTTTGCTGACTGTGCATCTCAGTATATTTATCTTAGTAACTAACCAACTTGATGCACAAAATTTTTTTGTTTTACAATAAGTTTATTTCATGCCTCTACATGTTTCGAGCATATGTGCTTATCATCAGGAGGTCAGAATTGCATTACACAGCCTCTGGTATCATCATACTTATAGGTGGCCGCCCCGCGCACGGGTTGAGAGAGTTAGTACAGATTTTTATTGGCCACTCCACGCATAGTAGGAGGCCATTGAAATACCTACAGAAGTGGTTAACTGTATTTTTTGTGGCATCTGAAATATGTCTAGAATTAGAACAATGGTCAGTATGTAGGGGACAGACACTATGTGTTATCATTGTTTTAGTGGCAAGATTTGAGGTTCTCACAGGGGTGTTGTTGAAGACTGAGACTTTTCTGGGATGTGACACATTGTCATTGGATGAGTAGTTCCTGAAGTTTTGAAGAATCATATTGCCTTTACCCTAGGGATCAAGCAGTGCAAGAAGAACTTGGATTCTTGACACTGAAGATACAGGCACTGTAATCCTTCAAATAGTCAGAAACTGCTGCCCAATGACACAGTATTGCATCCCTGAAGGCACAACTCATAAGGGCAGCAGTCATTGCAGCCGTACTTGCAGGATGTATTGTGGTTCCATCTCATTTAATTTGCATTTGTTTTAGCCTGACTGTCTTCTTCTCGAGAGCAAGGAAAGCCAGATGCAAGAGGCTAGTGCTGAGAGTGTTTTCAGAACAAACTCTTATAATGGAGCAGTACAGCAAGGTCCAGTAGTTGGATTGCAATACAGCGGTCCTAACTGCTTGCAGTCATGTCATAAGGTAACATAACAAATGGGATGTAACACCATGTGTTTATTTAACAACACTGTCAGTTAATGATGTTGTACATTAGTGATAGATGAATCAGTGAGTGTGGAGAAGGGGTCAGATGATTCCAACAGTGGGAAAGGCAACATACACATAGAAAAATTTCTCCCAATGCCACTATATCTAATCACAGGTTAGAAAAATGCATTTTAGAGGAACAAGAAATGAGTTTTTTTTATACATATAATAAATCTAGGTGGAGAGATGGAATAATGAATGATTGTGGTGGAGCATATGAAGGCACCATAGAATACTGACAACATGGCACTGTACTTGTGTTATACCTTAACACTTCCCTTACATTTTTGAAAACATGTTTTCTCATTTACTATAAAAGTAGTCCAAACTTTCATCTATTTGTTGTGTTGAGATGTAGCCCCACATCACAGTTGCAGTAAGACAATAATGAATTTGTTATTGGTTGTCTGGCATGATGCTTCCCTTTCTTTTTGGAAACTCAAAATATGAAATAATCCTGTTCTTCAGGTAACATAAAACCAATGCCTTTGTTTAACCCTCTTTAGTTAGAGTGAGACCTGAATTTAAAAGCCATGCAGTGAGTACATTAACTGGGACATGCAGCAAAATAGCAGAAAATACTAAGATACTGTTGACTAACCACATTGTAGTACACATGAACTGGCTGCTGGATTAAGGAGTAATTTGGGTGCTGTGATGTGATTAACATTTCTCATTCGCTAAACTCTGAGGGGCAAGATGCTTCAACTTTGGTTCTGGAATGTGAACTTTATCCAGTACAAGGATTAGGACGCTGGCAGAAGTTAGTGGTACTTCTATGGGCAGTTAGCCAGAAATGGCCTCAGAAGCAGTTACACAAGTACAGTTGGTGCAAAAATTACAGGAAAGCAGTAGCAAATACATAGCTAGTTAGAGGTTGCTGATCACGCGAAAGTCATCCTTTTATTTGTGATTTTCCGTGTAATGACATTGCCAGTGCTAGTTCTCATTTTACTTAATGAAACCCTCATAATAAGTCATGCTTATTATGTTGTGGTTACACTGTAGATTTTGTATGTTGCTATTCTCTCTCTGCACAGGTGGCTGTTAGGATAGCAACAGCTACAGGTTCTACTGGACTGGTGTATGTGAGTACAAATCCTAAAATTTCTCAGCAACAAGTTGACACTTTTTTCAACCTAGCAAATGTGCAGTTGGTTTCCTAGAAATACTTTGGTATTGCGCGAAGTCTGTGATCGTATCATATTTGCCATGTACAAAGCAGCATGCCTTTTTTCTTAATTTTATAACTTTTCAAACACAAAGTAATTATCAAACCACAGAAATCTTAATGTAAAAAACATTCTGCAAAAAGAAGTTTGTGAGGCACAGTGTGTGTGTGTGTGTGTGTGTGTGTGTGTGTGTATGTACACAGAGGATAGCAGGGCAAAGTGGATAACTTAAATTGAAGATGATGATATCCTAAGCAATAAATAATTCAGTATGAATGTTTTTATTGAATATATTACACTGTTATTTTGCTGTTTCAGTGAATTGAATCATAATGAACACACCTAAAACATGTAACTTAATACATATTAAAGGAGGCATTTATGCAGGGTATTTGGATAAGCAAATTTTTGTTCCAGGCAAAATGAGTTCAGATCACGTAAAAATGTTTTGTCACAGCGTTCATCACATAAATCAGATCCATATCCAGTGTAGCTTGTACATGACTTGTGACTCCACAGTCAACACTGTGTGCACTCTGCGATCTTCACACACCTGGCAGAGGGTCTCAGCTCATAAATACTCTGCATTTTCTTGGCAGAAAAATTTCAGTGACACTGTTTTCAAGATTTGTGGCAGACCTAGGCACTTCCCCTCACCCTTTGTTATTATAAAATTTGTGTCTTTGTTGTTACTTTAATGTGGTAGTAGTAACGATTTCATGCCATTGAATTTTCCATCCAGTAGTAGCACTTAGCTGAGCAACTGGGCAAGGTTGAATATGAAGTGGACCACATCTGGCAAAGGCCCTGGTTCTCACTGATCTCTGGCCATTTATTTTAATCATTAATAATTGAATCAATGGTCAAAAGTGTTTATGTTCTGGAAAGTGAAACTGTGACTGCACGTTTCTAATGGAGTTCAGGTTCTGGATGGTTGTGGGAGAAACTGAAGTACAATCAGGATATGGGCTGTTAGTAACAGAAAATATGGGGGTTTATGACTCCTGAAGACTGAAATCCTCTAATTGCATTTTGAAGCATTGTTCCTTTCAGATATCCACATTCCAATGATTCAGTTAAAAATTGGCCTTTGTCTATTTTCCTGGGTCTCCCCTAGATACAAAGGATGTTCAATAAGTAAGTTTCCATAGGTGTTAAAGATTAAATTAGAAGTTGTTGTGATGTTACTTAAATAACAGGAAAGCTAGCTTCAAAGATGTTTAAAAACATTTTCAGAAAGTCATTGAAAATACTTTTAACGTCATCATGAAGATACATATTTTCTCAAGTTTCACTAAATAACAGTCCTTGACAATAACTAACTGTTTCTTTTGCATTTAATCTTGATTTAAGTTTGTAAGCTTGTACTGGTCTGAACAAAGCATTTGTTTAAAATTACACATTGAGCATTTTCATCAGATAGACCATGTGATGAAGCTAATACCAGATAAGCGTGTATTCTAGACAAGTCAAGAAATATATTGCCAGTGGATGAAGCATGATTGTTGGGGACATGAACTGTATGAAACATATTGTATGTACCCAGTAATAGAGAAAGCTGTTGTGTCTGATAACAGATTGTTAAATAATCAACATTTATATCACCACATACAAGGAACTCAGTTGTAGGCCTGTATAGGGATTGTAAATGCTACATTATATCAAGAAATTTGAGAAACTGATTACAATTCACTGATGATGCTCTATAGACACATATTACAATTAACTGGCTTTAGTTTTCTGTGACCGTGCATCATGAGCAAATTGTGGAGTGAGAGAGAAAATCAACAAGATGCAACAGTTAGATGTTTATTTTTAACAATTTCTCAACACCTCCCACCCTCCTACATGACCCTGCTAGTCGAACAGTAACCTTCACAGTGCTCGCACCCTACAAGGCAGCGCCCCACAACCGCTACCAACCACATCCAGCAGAACCAGGTATGTAG
>Ga0123352_10011938_pt1 | contig 13709 bp, 9 predicted proteins | sample TergutLab28metaG_FD_89700 | JGI IMG/M metagenome (GOLD analysis project Ga0123352, IMG submission 89700) | Labiotermes labralis P1 segment gut microbial communities from Petit-Saut dam, French Guiana - Lab288 P1 | ecosystem: Host-associated > Arthropoda: Insects > Digestive system > Gut ...
CATATTATTTGTGTTATGATTAGCCTGTAAGATGTTGTTGTGACAAATGTTTTGCACACTTCTGTTTTCTTTTATGTATGAGTATGTATGACTTTGACTACTTCCATATCTGTAAAGATCTGATGGAAGGTAAATAAGTAAATAAATCAATCAACTGTGCGGACTTCGAGTCCTGTAATTCCCGTCCTTGGGCTGTCGTCCGGTGACTGGGTGCCGTGGGAGAGCGGAAGGACTAGGGGCGGTTACGTCGGTAAGACGGTTGGGGAAATAACTGACCCAGCACAGAAAAAAGACTTGTTCTGTGCTCTTCACTTCGGAAATACGGTGCCAGCAACTGGAATGTTTCGAGGATTGGCCGGACCTTCAGCTGAGGAGGTTTCCAAGCGCCGAGAAGTACGTGTTGGCAGCGGGGTCGACAGTTGGTATAAGCGTGAGTTAAATTCCCATTTTGGGTTTTGTTTTCCTGGTAATGACACATTTGGATCTTTTGGGTAGTTCATACTAAACATCAGCCCCGTGGGCCAGAGGCAAGCCCTCAGAGTCGCGTACCTTCGTCACGTGTCTGTCTGTGTGTGTCAGAGCGTAGTTTTCTGTACTAGGCTTTTGATCTGTTGTAGTAATAAGGAGAATGACTTGTGACCAGGCCGGTGAATAAGCGCCTGTTGTGACAGAGTAACTACTGATAAGTGGACCGCGTGTTAGAGTTTGGGTAACGTTGAGCGAGAAAGCTCGCTTAGTGCAGGAGCCGAGCTGGTGAATGCTCGGGCAGTGCAACGTACGGTACTCAAAAGGGACTACGAGCCCTCGCTAAGTTACTGTCAGTGTCACCTGTGTCTGTACATGAATTTTGTACGTCGTAACGAGAGAGAGAGAGAGAGGCCCGAACATGTTGTCTTTGTTAAGGGTTTAGGTACATACATTTTGTACGTCATAACGAGAGAGAGAGAAAGGCCCGAAACATATTGTCTGTGTTAAGTGTTTAAGTACATACATTTTGTACGTCATAACGAGAGAGAGAAAGGCCCGAAATATATTGTCAGTGTTCAGTGTTTCTGTACATGCATTTTGTACGTCATAACGAGAGAGAGAGGGGGGGCCGAATATATTGTCATTGTTGAGTGTTTCTGTATATACCTTTTGTGCGTCATAACGAGAGAGAGAGAGAAGGGGGACGGGCTAGTCACCCCCAAGACAGTTATTGTTAGAGCTTAACTTTTTTGGAGTGCGCAGCCTGCGCGCCTAGAGACCGAGAGATCTAGGTTTTTTGTAATAATGTTATTTATACTTATTTGTTAATTCTAAGGTTTTACATCATTGTTCCTTATTGTGCAGAGACTATAGTGTTAGAAATATACATAGATCATTTTGTATGATTTTTCGTGTGTGGTGCCTGTTGTCCTGGTAATAGTTCTGTGTTCCCTTGTTCGTCTTCCCTGTGGCGGTACCCGACCACCCAGACATCCAGCAGAGAAGTACATAGTGCCGAGCCCCCGTTATTTCCAGCTAGCGCCTTCACCCCTACCGGGGTTAGCGACCACGTGGGCTCACTAGTCATTTAATTATGTTAGCAATCTGCAATGATTAAACAAAAATATGTTCATTCATGGATTATGCGAGTCATGTGTATTTCACCACATCTTGATGTAAATAAACGAAAGCAAACTGGAAGCTTTGGTATACTCATAATGTAATTTCAGTAGAAATAATATTAAAAAATCCCTTTTTTTATTGTAATGTATGCAGTAAATGCCACCTACTCTGGGAATCATACAAAACACATATGTGACACAATGGCAGATTTTCTGAATATTACAGTATGTGGTATGTATGAGTATGCGTAACAACTCTGCTTAAAAGGCTGAAGTAATTTATCCTATTATGTCACATACTCATTTAACTGTTTTTCCTCGGTATTCAATGTAACTTGTGATATATCTCCTAAAAACCTAAAACAAATTTATAAATCAAAAGATGCTAGGTAATTTGGAATGGTTACAAGATCTGAGCTAAATTAAAATATATAATATGAGAAACATAAGACATGAAACCAGCAGGTATTTCATGAAACACAGCTTAAAGCTGCCCCCATGAATGCCGTGAAGATGCATTGGGAGATGGAAGTGAGTTGTCAGCTCCATGCCCAGGTTACCTACCTAAGGGTACAGAGTCCGTTATGTACATTGAATAGGAAGATATGTGGCCCCAGGAGACAGTCTAGACAATTTCGAGTGGAGAAAAATTTGCTGTTCCTGTTGGAAATGGATGGATCATACTTCAATCATTCAGCCCGCAGCAAAGTCACTAGGCTGACTACATTATCGAAGACTCCCCATGCAAACAAATTTAATTATACTGAATGGAAGCCATTTAATCCCCCTCATAACTCAGTCCAAAAGAGATCTCCAAAATTTCTTGTATGTATGGAGTTTACACTGACAGAAAATGTTGGATAAAAGTTTTTATGCAGTTGGTAACAGTCCATAATTGTTATAAACAGTTTTATCACCCTTCTTGTGAACAGGTACAATACTTACAGAATCCAGCCACTGCTGAGACAGTTATTCCAAATGGAAGTACAGTAATAATTGTGATATCTGATACCCCTAGAAGTTTACCAGATATTGTAATTTCTGGAAATTAGAATACTATCATGAATGTTTACCTTAGTGTACCTAGCAACCCTATGGACACACCAACCTTTTAATTTTTTTCATTTGTTATCCTGTATGGTGTTCCCTGCTTCACTTTCTATTCCATTTTCATCAATATTTATGTAATATTGTGTATATACAATAAAAGAAAGCCAACAAGATGCCAACATTTATGGCTGAACTCTCAGAATTGGTGTTGGCTGCTGGCTGATGACATAGTGAAACAAAATGGCCCTCTCAGTCAATTTTGTATGTACATGTATACCTAGTGCAATGACTGAAAACCAACAAGCAATAATTGTGCCTAAAACTTTGTCACATGTCATATGGAAATACATATTAATAAATTAGGAATGAATACAAGTACAGGCAGTTCTCATTTTATGTGATTTTGCTTTAATGCAACTTGGAAATTTATTTACGCAATAACTTTTGCTTTAACATGATTTGGCACTGACGATGTGTGATATTTTTTGGTAAAACATGATTTGCCATAGTGTTCCCTGGCCACACTTGTCTTGATTTTGAGGCTAGCAGAAAGTGATGCCACTGTCATGCCATCAATCATGTGTATTGATTGATTACATTGGTGATATAATCATGTGGCTGATGTAGTTCCCCCTTCAACAGTATTGGCTTTTGATAACAAAATGGGCGAGAAACATAAATCTACATCACCTAGTGCAATCCAAGTGAAAAATCAATGAAAGACGTTTAGTATTGAGGAGAAATTAGACATAATAAGCCAACTCCAAACAGATGAATGAATTGTTGACATATGCCAAAATGTTAGTTTTGCTCATATTAGTGTTTGTATAATTCATGAAAATGATGACAGAATTACAGCTAGTGCCAATTCAGGAATTAAAGTGTTTGTGTAGCAAGACTACCACAGTCCAAGCAGAATTAACCATACCAAAAACTATGTGTTTGAGTTTCTTACATTTTTATTGCAATAGAAATAAATATATTGTATGGAAATGTATACATACTGTATATACAATAGATACATAATCTACAGGTCCATACATCCAATAGTGGTAGTCACACACTATATACAATGAGGCTGTAAATCCCCAAATCCTCAGGAAATACACAGTTTTGAATGGGAATTTTGTGTTTGTTTTGCGCGATGTATTTCAGGAACATAACCCTGGCATAAAATGAGACCCACCTGCAGAAATAGGCTGATACATGTTGCCTGCAGGACCCTTGTAGTTTATACAACAAAAATGTTTTGCCTAACAGAAAAGTCCCATTGGAAGTTAAAGTCTGATTCGCCGCAAAAAGTAGGCTTTTTTTTTAAATGTTGAAATGCCTGTCTTGGTGCTTTCAAATGATCATTATTACCAGAGCATAATTTTGACAATATTAGTTATAATGGAGCAAACCTATTTTATGACTGGTATGCAGAAGGATATCTGTCGTAGCTTACTAGCCCAGTAACACTGGGTTGTTTATAGTAATACATATGAGTGAAATAATGACATTCAATATCCCTAAGGTATACAAACTAAAAAGGATTGAGAAATGAAAATGTGTAATCCACAAGATACATTTCTCTCTTCATTGTAAATATCCTCTATGTTTCTTAGGTCATGCTGTTGGATAACCTTTTAGTTATCACACAGGTGGTATCATTTTTATTTCTAAGAGAAGATAAAGAAAATTTGATGCATCAAATGTGGAATATTGTTTGTAAGTTCACAAAAATAATAACTATTGATGATAATCACCATGCTGATTGATGCATAGGCATCTTGCTTTAATCATGTACTGGACAGTGGTAACTTCATACACCATCTCTTGTAACATTAAAGAATTCTCAATTGCATCCAGAGAGAATATTTGTTACTTTCAGTTAGTCCACAGAACAAACAATTTCAACTTTATTTTCCTGTAAATGATTCACTGCACTGATTTGACAACAGGTTTGTAGTGTCTTCTTTGTGATGTGTAACCCAAGTTCTTTGCATCATTTGGACCTTAGTAACACTTCACCAATTTTTAAACTACTAAGTTTTAACCTCTTAAGATCTGGTTCCACCAATGATCCATATTCACCTCACTCTGCATGCTGTTCTTATCAGAAGTTTAAGCTAGTAAAGCCAGGGAACCTTCAAACAAAGATCTGCTCATCTGGAAATTGGGAGCATTGGGAATAAGTTGTTTTCAGGGGTGAAGAATACATTTCCTTTACAGTGCTGCTGTTTCAGTATGAAACATACTCCTCAAGAGGTTACATTAGGAATGGGATGTCTGCAGGCAACAGTCACAGGGCAATTCTATGTGTACTGAGAAAGAAACAGATAGGCATTCTTGCCCATTTTCCACCTTCATTTGTTGTGCTCAATCTTCTGTCTTTACAAGAGTAACTAACAGTTTTCACTGTAAAATGCAGTAAATTTATTTTGCATGGCTGATGCTGTACTTAGGATTGAGAAGTTGGATGATATATGGATTTCTTGGTGAGGAGAAGGAGTTGTCAGTGGTGAATATTCAGGACTTTGAGTAGCAAATGGGTTAATTGTATTCAGTTATGTCCAGAAGTTGGTACAATTCTCAATTATACAGTTATGTGCATTATTTCAAAACTTATAAATTCAACACCATCTTGGAACTAACACTGTCCAAATTACATGAACCTTGCACATACTACCTGTAAAAACTGTGAAGATGATGTGTCATATTTCTGCTGATGCCTTCAGCACACTGACTTATATCAGTACACAATGATACTCATATTCCTCCAAGGTGTTATGGATTGTTAAATTTCCTGCTTAATGAATGTTGAATTTTTTTATTATTATTTAGTTTTCAGAATGTTGATCACTGCAAGTACTGGAAGAGAAAATCTTATAAATGCTTTCAGGAGTTCTTGGTTGCCGCTGTGCCAAAACAAACATAACTGATGCCTTGAAGAATATCCAGCACATGACTGAGAAATCAAAAATCCATGGTAAGAGTTAGAGAATTTCTTTTATAATCACAGCTGTGGGAAATCTTGCCTCTGTCCATTACTAGAATGGAAGAGATACTACTGCTAGGATCAGCTGGGTTGCCATACTCTGCTTGCACAAGATGGTTGTATTATGCACTGAAAAACTGTTATGAGCAGTATGTTTTATAGTGAGTGTAAAGAGGAAGGTAATGCCAGTGGAAGAGATGGTGGGAAGGAAAGAGGGGTGAAGGAGATATTCTCCAAAAGCATGGATGAGAGTAGTAGCTCCCTTTGATATTTTCTGGGGTGTTAGAACTACTTACATCACTCTTTATGGACACATTTTAACTGCTTGTGTCATTTATTTTCCATGGTCAGGAAAGTACGATGTGGTCACATCATAAACAGCAACATAACTGGTACATGGTGTAGCCATTTGCTCAGATTTATAGATCTGTATGTAAGAACAACTCAACTAATCAAGTAACTGATGACATCATAAAGATAAACAGTTTCAAACTATGGTTGTTTTTGGCCAATGATTAAATGTTCCAACAGTTCAGAGGAAAATTTAAGCACAACATGGTGTAGAAACACAAAATAAAACCATAATTTGAATAACTGTCATGAAAACGTGAAAACACTTAGTGTTTGATTTCTTTGTTATTGAAGAACTGTTGTGTGAATGAAGGGCACAGTTTATTGTATACAAACCCTAAATACGAAGAGCGAACACTGCTAAAAATTCACTCTGAATTTATACAAATGTCATGGCTTGCCATTAATTCTAACATACCATGTGTGTAAGAATGTTACCTGCTGATATGTTTTATCCTGGTATTAACATCCCAAGGAACCCTAAATATCTGAGGGACAATGACAGTAATGACACTCAAATGTCTCTAAAGCATTTCTTTACCAGTACTTTCAGAGCTTTGAATTAGCTATAATGCAAGCAAGTTGATAGAACTCTCAACTGTGGCACTGTACTTTGGATACTACATATGTCTTGGGATATTCCTTAAATATAGCAACATATGAGATCTTTTAAAGCTTCATTATTTCGATCTATTCAAGTTCTATTCCAACTGAGCCAACCACCTTGTGTCAGACAAGACAAATTGCTATCCCAACATGTACCAAGCATGCACCTTTTCATTCATGTTGACCATAACCACCTACCCATCTTGAATTTTCTCTTCTTCTTGAGCTAGTCTGTCTGCTATCTCCTCACTTCCTATTGGGTCATCAGCAACATATGCAGCAGAAAACCCTTTGTTCACTATAGTATCATCTGAACGAAAACGGACTAGAAGAGCCTCATTCATAGAGATGATGTCAGTGGGATTCTGTGGACAAAAAACTTTTTTAGTTCAGATCTTGATCTTCTGAGTTGTGATGCTATATCATAGGAGGTGGACATCAACATTTTGGAGGAACTTGCTTTCTCTATTGTGACCTTGAAGATGTTGATATTTATATACATGGTGTTACAATCCAAACGACCACAGTCTTAACACTCAATATTGTGCAAACCTAAGAACTTTTCTGATTTTTTTTAATAGTAAAGTGGGGAAGAATCTGGTTGGATGAGTGAAACCCAATTTGTTTATTCCCATAATAAAACACAAGTTATGAAAGTCTGCAAATATATAACGATTTTATATACCTTCTGTATAATATGAAAAAACCAACAAGGCACAATTAATTGGTAGCTAATATCTCAGAATCAGTTCTCTGTGTTTCCAGTTGATGGAATGTTGCAATTAGTGACCCTCTTAGTCACTTTATTGTTAACAGGTCTTTCTGGATTATCCAATGCTGGATATTACAGCTCTGAATGTAGTTAATTGCCAATCCCAGTGGTTGCGCAGCCTAATGCCTGGGACTGCATCTGCTTGCTTGCTGGGATTGCAGGTTCGAATCCCACTGGGGTCATGGCTGTCTGTCTGTTATGATTGTTGTGTGTTGTCAGGTAGACATCTGTGAAGAACTGATCACTTCTCCAGAGGAATCCTACCATCTATGGTGAGTTGTTGTGTGTGAGCTAGAAACCTCAAGAATTAGGAGGCCTTGACCTGTATTGGGTTGCAGCACCACAGGAAATATAGTAAGTTACACTGGCATATTTCAGTGCATTTACATATCTGTGAAAATGGAAAAGTTTTAGCAGAGTTGCTATGGACCATACCTTTTGTTAGCTTTACCTTGTTACTTTCTCATTTACAACAATACATCCCTCACTCAAAAATCAATGGGAAAGGGAGTGGGGGTGGGAGGGAAAGATGAATCTCAGCCACAAGTGAAAAATGACCTGATACTGTGACCAGCCAGCAGTATGAGTACTCCACATTAAAGATATTAAATGGATGCAGTCAAATAATAAGTTGTTTAAAATTATGTGTTGCATGAAGGAGGAATGAGGTGCCACATTAATTATACGCTGCCCTACAAAACTGTTTCTGTGTTACACTCTCATCTCTCTCTCTCCCTCCCTCCCTCCCTCCCTCTTTAACTTGGCACACAAATTTCTTATTCACCATTTACTCTCTGTATTTTCCATAGTTCTAGACACTGCTCAGTCAAGTACAGTGTTGTTTCTAGAATGTTGTAATGTACTGGGGAAAACAAGATTTTAAAAACAAAATTACCATAAAAACAGCCTTACCTCCTGCACATGACAGGACTCCTTTAAGTATCTTCAGTTTTGGGAAAAATATTTATACAGACCATGTTGAGATTTGTGAAAAATTAGAAAGAAATTCTTTGGTTTGTAGATATGAATTATGAAAAACTTCTCATCATAATTCAGGTACATATGATAACTGAAGTAACACTAAAATGTAAGCAGTGGTAATGGCTGTATTAAAAAATCACTCACAATTAGGCAAAAGGAACTTGGAATCATTATAATATGATTCCAATGCTGGATCAGAGTAGAAGCCCTGATATGAGAAAAGAATTTTGAAGGTTTGTGCAGGCTCAGGTCTGTCACATGATTAAAAGATGGTAGAAAAGTATGCAGAATTAATGTGATTATGCTTAGCTACTGAATACTGAAGTACTTATACTGGACACAAAATTGACAGCACTGCCAGTTCTGTGTAAATTCTGAAATGGCACAGCTGTGGCTCAACATCCTAAGTGTTCCTTGCTGTTTTTTTTGTTGGTATATTGCATTTTGAAAATTAAACTGAGAAAACATTGAATACTGAAATTACTGATATGGGATAATTGGATTTAATCTTTAAATAAGGAAAACCTTAAACTAAGCAACATTAAAGGAGAGTTCTACCAAATTTATTTACTCACCGAATTTCCACAGAAACGGCCGTATGAAGGTCCACTGGCATCGAGACCGGAGTAGACCTCAACATAGTCATAACCACAATCCTGTTCATCTTCCAGTTCAAAGGTCAGGAAGGTGAGATGTACGTTGCGACCAGGCTCTGCCTCAATGGACCAATCACAGTCAGCTCTATTTTCATAATTGTGGTCACCATACTTTGAGTGTGAATACAGATGTTTGACACGGTCAGTTGCCTGCAGGTGTCCACCACAAGCTGCCAGAACAACATATATATAAATATATATATGCATATAGTCCTATTTCTCTGGCATGGCTGGTGTCAACTGAATGTGCACTGCATTTGAATTACAAGTATTAAGTATGAAAATTGATCAGATTTTCAGAGATAGGAATGTTTTATTGTTCTCCTTATTACTAATGTATGCTAACAATGCAGCCCCAACTCTCGTTGTGCTTCTCTACAAGTCAACATGACAAAATACTGAAAGTATTTAAATAGTGCCCTTCAGAACAATATAGGTGACAGAACACAGATCAATGGATAGGCATAACAACTTATATAGTCTGTACAGCAATTTTGCTTTATTTTTACCTATGCTGTACTGAAACAGATTTAGGCCATCATATATGGCCATCTGCAAGCAGCTAGTCGTGAACTGATGGCTAGGCTTATTAATCAAGCACTCTGTTTAACCATTTTCAGCATTTTAACTGGGTCCCAGGACGAAGTATGTTACAACTTCATCATAACCTAACAGTATTAGTATTAACAAATCCATATTTGATTAACATCGATCTTGATACTGATGATAGCACAGGATCTGAAACACTAGATTTTGAGTGAAGTTTGATGTGGCTTTTCAACCAAGATTTTAATTTTATTTGCCCTGATCTTTAAACATCATGTAGAATGATAATCCATTAGATTCTCCATTATAAACAATGGAAAATATCTGACATTCATTAACAGTGAATTATCACGTTCAGAAGTTATACCTGTTGTGTGACTTGCAAAGAAGCCCTTCCTCTGTACAGACGCATCTGATTTGAAGACCAAGAACATCTGATTCCCTGTAGCAATAATTGGATGTGGCGGCTTGGAGCCACAGAATCTTCCTAGTGTTTGTGATTCTGGGGAATCACCATCATATAGCACAATGTGATCATATGCACACTCCTGATGGGGCTCCAGTTCAAACTCATTGAATATCTAGAATGTGGAAACAATGTGTAATGTGGACTCAAGCTTCACCAGTCACAGAAGATATGTTGCAGTCATAATAAAAAATTACTATATCAATAGAAAATTTGGGTGGCAGAATACATTCAAAATGTAAGATAAACTGTGACAATTAACTGAGTTAGCATATGAAGTTATGTCAGTAGAGTTCCACTTAATGCAGGGTGTTCATAAATAATGGTACCGGTACTACTCTGTCCTTACTGTGAAATCCCAACTTATATTTTAAAGAAAACAAACTGCTGTATCTGTTTAACAGTAGTTTACTCTTAAGAACTACATACTGTATTCTAACCATTTGAAACATGACATTCATCGAAGTGGTGTTGACAAATTTAATTTCTTAGTGAAAAAGCACAATGTACCTCTATTACAAAAGACAAACTTGTTAAGGCTGTACCAGGAAATAATCGGTGTTTGATGTGAGAATCACTTGAAACACAAATATGTTGTATGAGCAAAATTCATGGCTTCATAATATTACAACAGGTGGTACCTACACATAGTTACGATTATGCCCTAAAGACAAAAGTAAGCTAATTTCATGTAGACAAAAGTGTAAATACATTCTTTGTGCGAAATTTTGCATTTGTGGCTCCATGACACAAAATTCTATGTTTTTATTCACTCAAAGCAAGGCTTGTTTCATTCTGATTACTGCCTGTCATGGCTATGTTATTAATGAAAATATCAGTGTGTATCGGCATAGGTGCTTAAGATGTTCCTAGATACGAGTATCTTGTTTATATTTTTATACTATGAATTTTTTATATTTTTGCATGATTATTACTAGAGATTTTGTCTGCCTTTCATGCTAATGTAAGATGTCTCATTCAGAAATATTAGCTACATATAGTTTCTCCAAGTGTATTTTAAAACAGAAGTGAATACAAACTTTCTGCCACATGACAATTGAAATCAAAAGTTTGCAGCTTTCCATCAGCAATAAATTATGATGAAAAGACCCAGACAAAAATGTTACATGTGCTATAACATAAATTTAAAAGAGAAAGTGAGTTTATAATTCATTTGATTCTCAAAATGAACAGTGTTTATTTCCCAAAACAACACTGGCCAATTTGTCTTTGTAATAGAGATGAACTGTTATTCCTTGCAGGAGGAGTTGAATTCATACCCTGTAAATTACTAAATTAATTTCACGCTCACAGTGTTAAAAGTTGACTGATGAAGAAAGCCTAAAAGTTAATTTAATAGCTTGTTTCCAACTCAAGAACCTTTTATCTCTACAGTATTTACCAGCCTGATTCGATGTCCTGGAGTAGTAGTGAAATGCCAAACACAGTCCTTCCGGCTTGGGTAGTAGTCAGGATAATTGGGTGATGAGATGGTTCCAGAAGGTGCAGTGATCTCATACTTGCAGCCTCCCTCCTTACAGTCATGTCCGTTGTCATGCAGCATGAAACCATTGTGGCAGGAACATGTATATGAACCAATGGTGTTCCGACACTCATGTTGACAACCTCCATTGTCAGTCGCACATTCATCAATGTCTGTAGCAAATAAAGAAATGTGGTTAAAGTTTGATGTTTTTACAGCAGTATCAAGATTACAGGCTTCTGGATGGGTACCAATGTTTTGCAGAATTCTGCTGTTTCCATCTTCATGGTGGGAAATGAAGGCAGCCAGTAGCCCCCAGAAGACAACAATCAAATACAGACTTATGTCTTAACATTCTAGACCCTAGTAAATTGCAGATTTAGAGATTCCTGAATAAGAAAATGCATGTAACATTCTAGTTGCACAATTGCAGGGGAACGAATCTCATGGGAAATATGTGTGTCAATGAGACAGTTTCCAGACTGACAATTAGATGACACTATTGCTGAGTGTAGATAGAGGGAGTCTGCATATTACTGGTGTGGAAGAAGTCTGTAGTATGTGTGATCATTGAGTAATGTCTCATTAAGTACATGTGCATATTGTTAATTTCCAATTTTGGCATAAGTAGTAATTGTCAAGTGTGCCTGCATGGAATGTTGCTTGAAATTTGAGGAAAAAACCACAGAATATTAAAAAAATTGACAGTATCTTTTGGAGAGGAGACAAGGGAAGACAATAAGTTTCAAGTTGTTTTTCCAAGTTCAGAGCAGTGTGTTGTTTCTTGAAGATGTCAAATACCCAGGATGTCAAGCAGTGAACAAAACAAATGAAAATGTCGATTGAATGAAGGAACTTGTCCTGAAAAACAGAAGGATCACTACCCTGGAATTTGCTAGCATGTTGGAAAATGCGGTTGGGTAAGTTCAGAGCATTTTGAAACACAAACTGTACATGTTATGGCTAGCCACCAAATATGTTCCCCACACCTGTCCCTCTGTTTTGTCTGTTAATGAAATAAAATGACTGTCCTACAGCTCTTCCCTGCTCACCAGATTTAGTGTCTTGGAACTTCCACTTTTCCTGAAAATCATGACAGATTGGAAGGGAAGTAGATTTCATTACTCATGTCATCATTACCCAACCAAATTCTTGGGGCACTAGTCTAATTGCAAATATTGCACTTCACAAAATTCTTCAAACAGCAGCACAATTACTTGGCTTGCTGCATGAAGTCCCAAGCAGACTATTCGGAAGGGGACAACATCAGTAGGAAGGTAAGTGTTGTTAATGAGTAATCAATTCAGAGGAACTATAGATCTCATGATCTGTGGCACATAAAAGGTGAAGTCCCTGTGCTTGTCGTTTACTATACAGACTATATATGTGGCCAGAAATATTACAATATCTTCTAAAGAAAAAAGGTGTGCTGGTATGACCTGGACACAACTATCTCAGGATAAAATGAAAACAGTGATGCATCTTTGGGTTCCAATAAAGAAGGATTTTTCATGGGCACACTAATGAACACCTATTTATTAAGAAAGGCTATGTTCCATGAAGGGTAACCAGAATGTTTACCAAGATGTAAATTCCACTTGCCATTATATTTAAATTATTTAGTAAAAAATAATATAATTTTATGTGTAGGAATATGAATAAAATTACCAGTGAAGAAAACAGCAGCAAAGCCAGATTTCTGTACTGAGTTGTCAGAATTAAATTCAACACGAAGGCTGTTTCCCTCTGATGTGATAAGACCAGGTAGCCGAGAGCCACAGTAGACACCATGCCTCCTCATCATATCCTCACCCAGCTTGCTGTGTACCACCACGCTGTCATATTCACACTCTTGCTGTAAAGTCCACAGATGCATACAAAGTATGGGAATGAATGAGCTATAAATCTTTAGGTATCTTTGAATTATTAAAGTGATTCTCAGAAGGAAGCAATTAACCCTCTGTTATCCGACTAATCAACCAATGTCCAAACTGAAAGACCTACCCTTCTGACCAACTGAAAAAAGAGCAATTCCAAATTATTTGTGTGTAAAGTTTATCTTTAGCATTTAGGTAACATATTACACAGTATTTTTATTGGGACCAGTAATGTTGCATACAGAACTACATTTACAAAGGAATGACACTTAAGCTAGCCTAGGCCTGCATGACAAAGGTCAAAGAGGCAGAAGCTCCTGACATATTTTGGCCTTAAAATGTTTTTGGGAAA
>Ga0123352_10011939_pt1 | contig 13709 bp, 11 predicted proteins | sample TergutLab28metaG_FD_89700 | JGI IMG/M metagenome (GOLD analysis project Ga0123352, IMG submission 89700) | Labiotermes labralis P1 segment gut microbial communities from Petit-Saut dam, French Guiana - Lab288 P1 | ecosystem: Host-associated > Arthropoda: Insects > Digestive system > Gut ...
CGCAGGAATAGCGACAGCTCTCGCCCGTAGTAACGATCATCCGAAAATACCAATCGAAAACCGTGCAAAAACATCAAAAAACAACAGAATTCAGAAAAGTTTGCTCAGGGTGTCGAATTCACGTAAGACAGAAGTATGCGAAGCGGCCGCATGTAACGCTGAAGGCGATACATGAATATGCGTTTTGATCGTAAAGACGTTCGTACACGGCCCGGACCTCCCGTCCGGGCCGCCTTTTTTAACACTCCTGCGGTTGCCAGCGGAATTAAATAATTCGTATGTGCTCTCTAAGCCGAGGACAAATGACGTCTGAGATACTGATAATGAATAAGAACTGTATCGTACTTGCGGCGGACAGTGCCTCCACTGTCAGGAAAGAAGAAGGTCCGAAGATCTTCTCTGCCGACAAGATATTCGCGCTTTCAAGGAAACATCCTGTCGGAGTCATGACATACAATCACTCCGAGATATCCGGTATGCCGATAGAGATCATAATCAAAGAGTTCAGAGTAAGTCTGGGCAACGCCTCTTTCCCCACGCTGAGGGAATATGCGGAAAGCTTCTTCAGATTCATAAACACCGGTAATGCTTTGGAGAACGGTCAGAAGGCCGTCTCTATGATCTCCGACGATCTTGCGGATATGGAGATGTCCAGGATGATCGTGGATTTCTGGAAGGAGATATGCAAGCACGCACGCGAAAGGTTTGACAGCGTTCGTAACGATCTGATAAAGAACTCGTCCGTGGACCGGAAGAAACTTGAGGAGGTTTCGAAAGACTCTATGAAGGAGGTCGTTGAGAATATGCTCGGAAAATGCACGGTGGACTTCAAAAGCAAAGCCGTGAGATCCGTGAGAGAGAAGATACTCGAGAACCTTGACAGAGGAACCGTTTTCATTCTGGACGAGGATGCCGAGCAATTCAGCATAATGGATCACCTGGATCCGGTCGTGAGAATATTCACCGACCGCATAATAACGCTTAACGGCATGGGCAACCATTTCTCCGGACTGATATTCACCGGATTCGGCAACGATCAGATATTTCCGTCTTTCATAGAATACAAAGTGTACGGAAGCCTTTTCGGCGAGCTCAGATACAAGGAAGTGAAAAACGGAGCGATAAGCGCAAAGGACCCTTCATGGGTGGAGCCGTTCGCGCAGGGAGATGTCACGGAAACGTTCCTGACGGGAGTGAACGAAAGGCTGGCGGCATATGTGCTCAAAAGTTTCAACACGGCTCTGGACGATGTCACGGAGACGCTCATAGATTGTCTGGGAGGCGATGACACCCATAAGGAGAGCATCCGAAAATACAACACCGACCTCATATCCGTGCTTGTGAAGGATCTTTACGATTTCCTGGAGGCGAAATACATGCGCCCGACCAAAGCCATCATCAAATATCTGTCAAAGGATGAGTTGGCGCTGATGGCCGAATCGCTCGTGAACATAACATCGCTGAAGCGGCGTATATCCGACGGCGCCGAAACGGTCGGCGGCCCGGTGGACGTTGCAGTGATCTCGCGCGGCGAGGGTTTCATATGGATCAAGAGAAAACAATATTTCAAAGCGGAACTGAACCCACACTATCTGGAAACGCATAAGGAGTGATTATAATGCAAATAGCGACCGACGATGAAGAACAGGATTTCTCCGTCTTCAAAAGTTACGACGGAGCGATCTTCGAATACCGTAAGAAGATCTGTGCTCTGTACGGAAAATGCTTTTCCGATGAGACCTCCGCGGAAAAATGATCGATGTTCCCGTATCATGCTGAGCGCGCAGTCCCGGCGGGTTTTGCGGTCCGGTACAGAAACACGGAATATCTGATGAGCACATAAGCGACAATGACAACGGCGATCAATGCCGTTGCCGTCTGAGCGATATGGAACACATCTCCGGAAAGATCGTAATGTTTGCCCAGTTCATAGAATGACGCTGCACTTATCACCAGCGGGAAGGTCAGCGCCGCATAACTGGGATAGAATCTCCTGTTGAGCATTTTCGGCAGATATGCTATTACGGCCGCATAACTTACAACGCTCAATACGACCAGAAACGCAAGGACGGCCTCCGGCGGCGCATTACCGTATACTGCCAGACATCCGACGATGCATAGATTCACCGGCGCAGTGAATATTGCCGCCTGCGGTATCAGGGATTCCGGTATGGCTCTCACGAATAACGTACGATATGCCGCGATCGGCAGTATCGACAGATAACCGATGAATCCCGACCAGAACAGCAGCCTCCCGAGCCATTCCATTCCGAAGGCGGGGGATGTGACGCTTGCAACAACGTAACCGACGAATATTATAACCCAGCTCGGGAAAACATTCTCTATCCTGAAATTGATTAAAAACCGTTTGATGAAGAAGAACATTATCACAAAGCTTGCCGCAATTGCGGAGATCCATATTCCCTGTGCGATCACGCCGATGTATTGGCCGGCGTGAGCCGACAGCAGCATCAGCGTCATCGTGTAAGTCGGCAGGACGGCGAAGACCGCCGGATTCTCAATATCCTTTCTGATGCCTTCGCCGTCGATGATTATTCTGATCGTGAACAGCGCCGCTATGATGAGTGAAAGAAAGGCGCATATGCTTACCGTGTACATATCGCCGTAATGCTCGAGAAGGAACCTGTCCAGCGACGCCAGGCCCAGCGAGAGGCCGCATATCGGAACGGGGATGCCCTTTACGAATCGTTTGACGCTCATATCTTCACATTCTTGTTCTGAGCGATCTTACCGCATCCGGAACGGCGTCCAGAAGAAGATCAACCTCGCGATCCGTTGTATATCTGGACAGCGATATCCTGAGCGACGAGAGCGCTTCGCCTGCCGATCTCCCTATGGCGGTCATCACGTGCGAGGGTTCGGTGCTCCCGGCGGAACACGCCGATGCGGTTGATGCCATAACATTCATTTTGCTGAGACGGAGCACCAGGTCCTTGCCCTTTATGCCGTCGAAACCGAAGTGGGCGTTGCTGCACAGTCTGTTCTCCGCCGGCCCGTTCAGATATGCGCCCCTTATGCTCAATATCTCATTGATGATCTTGTCGCGCATTCCTTCCATTCTTTTTACATCGCCCTTCATCGTTGCCATAGCCAGTTCCGAAGCTTTGCCGAGGCCGGCCATGCCCGGAACATTCTCTGTGGACGGTCTCATTCCTCGTTCCTGTCCGCCGCCGAACAGCATAGGCGAAATATTCACACCATTTTTGACGTACAATGCGCCTATGCCTTTCGGACCGTGTATCTTATGTCCTGATATCGACAGCAGATCGACATTGTCACGGACAACGTTGATATCCGTTCTCGTGAACGCCTGCACCGCATCCGTGTGAAAAAGCGCACCGTGCTCGTGTGCCGTCTTCGCCAATTCCGCGATCGGCTGTATCGTTCCTATCTCGTTGTTCGCGGTCATTACGGAAACGACCGCGGTGTCGTTGTCTATCAGATCGGTCAGATTGTTTACGGTGACGCGTCCTTTTCCGTCCGCAGGAAGCAGAACCGTTTCGTATCCCAGCGTACCGAGGAACCTGCACGCCTCCAAGACGGCCGAGTGTTCGATCGCGGAAGTTATTATCTTTCGTTTTCCTGATCGCATCGCCGCGCCGATCAGCGCGAGATTGTCGGATTCCGTTCCGCCGGACGTGAATATTATCTCGGACGGTCTGCAGTTCAGCGCCGATGCCGTTCTTTTTCTTGCGGTCATCACCGCCTTTGCCGCCTCATCGCCCATCGAATGGATGCTGCCCGGGTTGCCGTACGATCCCGTGAAGAACGGTAACATCTCATCCAGCACCTCTTTGGCAACCGCCGTGGTCGCACTGTTGTCGAAGTATGCGTGTTCCTTCATTTCGCGCAGATATGCCCGCGCGACTATATCAACACGTGCGTGTCCTTTGAAAACATAAATATAGTGTCGTCCTCTTTAAGGCAGTAACAGTAAACGTGGCATGTATGTCATACGTGCCGCGAACGTGTGAATTGAGGTCATCGTATGGGGAAAAAACCATTGGTTGTGAAGATGCCGCGTATCCAGAAAGAGATTTTAGCGTGCCTTCAGTGCGGTTATTGTATTGAAGTGTGCGAAGCACATGCGCAGACTCCGTGGGAGTCCGTTACCCCGAGAGGGAAAATTTACTATCTGACGCAACTCGACAAGAAGAACATGATGGACAAACTCCTCAACAGGAAGGTCGAGGCCGGTGATGATTTCGCTGACGCCATTTACAAGTGTACCGGATGCGGCAATTGCGAGGAAGTATGCCATGCCGGCCTGGAACTCGTCTCGTTCTGGGAGAGGATAAGGGCGTGGCTTGTCGATCTTGAGGTTGGGCCTCTTCCCGCGCACAAGAAACTCACCGAGCGCATATCCGTGAACCGCAACCCATACGGCGAGGATCCCGCTTCAAGAGACGCATGGTGGCCGGAGAACGTTGAAAGGGCGGCTGTACCGGATGTCATCATGTTCGCAGGATGTACGGGATCCTACAGGATGCAGCACATACCGAAGGCCGGTGTCGAGGTGCTTGACCGGGCCGGTGTCAAACAGAACTGTCTCGGGCCCGATGAATACTGCTGTACTTCTCCTGCGCTCAGGACCGGCGTCAAGACGCTGACGAGAAAATCCGCCGACCATGTTGTGAACAAGGCCGACGGAATGGGTGCGAAGGATATGATCATGACCTGTTCCGGATGTTTTAAAACAGTGTCAACCGACTTCGGCGACCATTACTCGAAGGCGGGCCAGGAGGTCTATCATTTCACGCAATACATCAATAAGCTCATGACGAGCAAAAAATTGGCATTCAACCACCCGATGAACGCAAAGGTGACTTATCACGATCCGTGTCACCTCGGCAGACATTCAAAGGTGTTCGATGAACCTCGTAACGTTCTGAAAAGGATCAAGGGCGTGCAGCTCGTTGAGATGGACAAGAATAAGGAAAACTCAAGATGCTGTGGCGCAGGAGGGGGCTACAAGAGCGCTTTCAACGATTTTGCGGTGAACATTGCGATCGAGAGAATAAAGGATGCAGAAGAGGTCGGCGCCGAGATAATAGCGACTGCGTGTCCGTTCTGTGTGCTCAACCTGAGCGCCGGTGCGAAGAACATGGGATCGAAGGTCAAGGTCATGGACATTTCGGAGATATTGCTGAAGGTCACCGCTCCCGTTGAGGAAGAGGTTGCACCGCCGGCATCCGTGGCGGTCGTGGAAGTTCCGGAGCCTGTGGTGGCGCTCGTTGTCGAGACTCCGCCCGTTGCTGAGATCGTAGAAGAAAAACCCGTCGTAGAAGAAGTGATGTGGAAAGTTCAGGAAGAGACGCCGGAAGAGGTCGTTGAGGTCGTTACTGAAGAGATCATGTGGAAAGTGGATGATGAAGTACCGCAGGAAGAACCCGCATCCGAAGCTGAGGAAGAGATCATTGAAGAGTTCATCGAGGAGATCGTTGAAGAAGAGCCTGTCGATGAATATCTGTATGTTAACGAAGAACTCCTGGAAGAGGAGCCGATCGATGCGGAATACATTGAGGAAGAGATCGTAGAAGAGTTCGTTGCGGAAGAGATCATTGAAGAAGAACCCGTGGCCGCATATGAATACGTTGAACCTCTCGAAGAAGTCGTGGAAGAGGAAGAGGATGACTCGGAATATGAAGAGAAGGTCGATGACGACATCTTCATGGAAGAACGCCCTGAGGACGACGCTGAACTTAAACTCAGAAGAAGACTGTGGTGGGGCGGATACAGATACAGAAGGCACTACGGCAAGGAGAACGCAAACTTGGCGTACATCCGTGCTAAGGTCGCCGTTTTTGTCAGTGAGGAGAAGGATGACGCTACTGACGAAGCTCTCAAGAACAGAGGATGGACCGTTCTCAGGTTCATGGAGGACAAGATCACCGACGCCAGGAGAGAGGCGAACCGGGTCATGGCCGCCGTTGACAAGAACCTTATACTTAAGGTGGCCGACGATCACATGGACAAGGACATCTTAAGAAAAGAGTCTGCCGACGACAGCGCCGACCTGAAGATCAGGAGAAGACTGTGGAGCAGAGGCTACAGATACTGGAAGACCTACGGGGAAGAGAAGATAACGATCGCGTTCCCGAGTGCAAAGGTAGCGGCGTTCGTCAGTAAAAGGGCGAACGACTCCGTTGATGAATCTCTGAGAGCGAAGGGATGGACCGTCATGAGGTTCATAGAGAAGACCGTTACCGACGGCAGAAAGGAAGCGTATGAGATCATGGACGCCGTTGACCGCAGTCTCGGCCTGACCGTTGTTGCCGGAGGATCCGATGAGGATGTCCTCAGGGAAGAGACGGAAGAGGACAGCGCCGAACTGAGGCTCAGGAGAAGACTGTGGAGCAGAGGCTACAAATACAGGAAATCCTACGGATTGTATAACATCACGATCGCGTTCCCGCAGACAAAGGTGGCTGTGCTCGTCGGCCCGGAGAAGGATGATCTGGTGGATCGTGCTCTCGGAGCAGAGGGATGGACCGTTCTCAGGTACATGGAGGACGATATCACCGATGCCAGAAAGGAAGCGGACGAGGTCATGGACACGATCAACAGGAACCTCTTCCTTATGGCCGGAGCGGATGAGCACGATGCGGAAGTGCACAAGGAATGGACCCCTTACGACAGCGCTGAGCTGAAACTCAGAAGAAGACTGTGGTGGAACGGATACAGATACAGAAGGCACTACGGGGAGGAGGACATCCATGTTGCGTACATCGGCGCCAAGGTGGCGGTGTTCGTGAGCAAGGAAATAGACGACGCGCTTGACGAATCCCTTGAAATGAAGGACTGGGCGGTCATGAGGTTCATGGAGGACGATATCACCGACGCTTGGAAAGAAGCGGAGGAGGTCATGGACGCCGTTGACGACAGCCTCGGTATGGACATGTACGATCTTGCCTACCTGCTTGTGGATACTCCGGAGCTCAGGCTCAGGAGGGCCGTTTGGAACAAGCGTCTGAGATACAGAAGGAACTACGGCCGTGACAAGATAGACGTCGCCTTCGTAAGATGGAGAGTGGCGGTCTTCGTTGATGAGGACGGCCTTAGAAAACCGGTCGATGATTCGCTTTCACACAGAGGATGGACGGTCCTCAGATACAGAGCATCTGACATCACGGACGGCAAGAAACAGGCGGAAGAGATATCTGCGATCGTGAAAGGAAACAAAAGGGAGCAGCAAAAGCCGAAAAAGAAGGCGAAGGCATCCGTAAAGAAAAAAGCACCCGCTAAGAAAAAGACCTGATCTCCTTCCAAACCTTTTACCGTCTTCGGACTACAGGCAATATAATATATTGATATCCTGTCTTGATACAGTTGTCATTCGAATTGCTTGATCCGAGAGTGGCGGATGTTCTCAGCGGTATGAACATCTTTGAACCCACTGACCCGCAGACCGACGTTATACCGAAGATACTTGAAGGTAACAACGTTCTTCTTGTGGCGCCGACCGGCATCGGAAAGACGGAAGCGGTCATGTTACCGATCTTTGATATGCTTCTCAGAACTCCCGGAAAAGGGATACGGTGTGTTTATGTGACGCCTTTGCGCGCCCTGAACCGGGATATGCTCAGAAGAATGGAAGAATTCGGGAAAATTCTTGATCTGAAGGTCAGCGTCAGACACGGCGACACCGCCGCCCATGAAAGGATGAAACAGTCGCGGGATCCTCCGGATGTTCTGATAACAACACCGGAGACGCTGCAGGTCCTGTTCACCGGAAAACGGTTACGGGAACATCTGGCGGGCGTGAAATGGCTGGTGATCGACGAGATACATGAACTGGCGACCGTTGAGAGAGGGGCGCAGCTGAGCGTTGCCATGGAGAGGCTTGCGGTTCTGGCGGGCGAATATCAGAGGATAGGGTCATCGGCGACCGTCAGCAACGTCGATGAGGTTGCAGGATTCCTTTCCGGCGTTGGGAGAAACGTTGTCATATCGAAACACAACACGAAAAGGGATCTTGTCCTGGATATAGAATGCCCCGTACCGGATGACGATCCCGTCCTTATCGATAAGCTTCAATGCGATCCTGATATGCTCGCCATTATAAAACGAGCAAAGGAGCACATTGAGAACGGAAGATCCACACTGTTCTTCGTGAACACGCGCGAGACTGCGGAGTGGCTTGCCGCGAGGTATCACATTCTTGATCCCGGCATTTCGATAGATGTGCACCACGGTTCCCTTTCGAAAGAGAACAGAATGGACATGGAGGACCGTTTCAAGAAAGGCGAGCTGAAAGCATTGATATGCACTTCATCGCTTGAGCTCGGGATCGACGTCGGTTCCACTGACCTTGTGATACAGTTCAATTCTCCGAGACAGGTCTCGCGCATGATACAGCGCGCGGGAAGGGCCGGGCACCGTATAGGCGAAACGATACGCGCAAAGATATTGGCAACATCGCCCGACGAATTACTGGAAGCGGCGGTCATCGGACGCAGAACGGGATCCAAAGAGCTCGAAGACAAGGCGGGCCGCCCGAAACCTTACACGGTGCTCGCGAACCAGATGATAGCGATGACCATGTCCTCACGCATCGACAGGGATTCCGCGTTCTCCGTGTTCAAAAGGTCTCACGCGTTCCGCGACCTTGAACGCTTTGAGATGGACAGCGTACTTGAGCAGCTGATATCGATAAAGATGATATTCGAGGACGACAGCGGATTCAGGCGTTCCAAGAAAGGGATGGATTATTTTTACAACAACATATCAATGATACCCGATGAAAGAACGTATCTGATACGCGACATAGGCACAAGAGGGATCATCGGAACATTGGATGAGAGTTTTGTCGCCACCTTCGCTGAACCGTACGCCATGTTCATAGCCAAGGGAAGAACATGGAGAATAGTGGAAATGCGTGAAGACGAGCTTCTGGTGGAAGGTTCCAAGGAGATCGGTTCCGTTCCTTCGTGGACCGGGAGCGACATACCCGTTCCGTATGAGGTCGCAATGGAGGTCGGACGTCTGAGGCGAATCGGCAACGCGGATGATTATCAATGCGATGAACATGCGAATGAACGTATAACTGATTATATAAGAAAACAAAGGGAGACGTCGGATGTCCCGTCCGATAAACTCGTAACATTGGAGATCGGAGACAAACTTGCGATAATAAACTCATGTTTCGGAACGCGTGTTAACGAAACCCTCAGTAAGATATACTCGGCCCTGCTGTCCGCAAGACTCGGGGAAAGCGTCGGGATCTCAACGGATCCGTACCGGATCATAATTGAACTTCCGAGGAATGTCGGTAAAGATGTTTTACTGAACACGATCACATCAATACGGCCGGGAAGCGTGGAATCGCTTACCAGACTGACAATGGGAGGTTCGTCCTATCTTAAGTGGAGATTCATGTACGTTGCCAAGAAGTTCGGCATAATCGATAAGGACGCGGATCACAGGTACATTAATTTCTCGCGTCTCTTCGAAACATACCGCGACAGCCCTGTGTACGACGACGCAGTATGCAAAGTTTTGTGGGAAGACCTCGACATAGCGAATTCGGAAAAGGCGGTTTCGGCGCTCTGCGACGGATCCGTTGAGATAAAGGTCACCGCAGTTTCACCAATGGGAATGGAGGGCATCACAAGAACGAAAGAGCTTATGCAGCCGATGAGGGCCGATCATTCCATACTTATGGCAATGAAGAAAAGGCTTGAGGATGAGGTCGTTCACATCTCTTGCATCAGATGCCAGAGCCAATGGAGAATGCGTGTCGGCGAATCACCTAAAAGATTCGTCTGTAACAAATGCGGCGGCGGTATGCTGGCGGCTCTGAAGGAATATGAACGCGACAGCATCAAACTGTTCTCTAAAAAGGACCTGAACGAATCGGACAAAAAGGAAATGATGAGGATCCTCCGCAATGCCAATCTTGTAAACGAGGAAGGAAAAAAAGCGGTGATGGTCCTCGCCGGGCGAGGGATCGGACCGGATTCCGCCTCCCGGATACTGAGAAGGATGCATATTGACGAGGATGATCTTCTCAGAGACATACTGGCATCAGAGGTCCTTTACGCAAAGAACAAAAGATTTTGGGATTAGATCACTCTGTTCCTCAGTTCTCCGACGCCTGGTATCTTTGCAACGACCGTGTCGCCTTTCACAAGCGGACCGACACCTTCCGGCGTTCCGGTCGCCATTATGTCACCTTTCTCTATTGTCATGAACTTCGACACGTAAGCGATAAGTTTGCCGATGCTGAAGATCATCATCGATGTGTTCCCCTTTTGTTTTACTATACCGTTCACTGATAGTTCTAAATCCAAATCATGAACGTCTTTGACAGAATCTATTGAAACCGGATCGGACATGGGGCCGAAGGTGTCCATGCCCTTTGCGATGCACCACGGGTTGCCGGCCGACCTGGCTTTGTTCTGAATCTCTCTTGCGGTTATATCGTTGAAGACTGCAGCATGCGACACATATGACAGCGCATCCTCTTCCGTCGAATTCTTACAATCTTTTCCGAATATCAGTGCCAATTCGATCTCATGATGTATCGCGCCGACATCCGTTGCGATTATGCTGCCGTTGTTGCCAATCAGACATGATGACGGTTTCAGGAACACCACCGGTTCATCCGGCAGCACGGCATCCGTTTCCGACAGATGTGATCTGTAGTTCCATCCTATGCATATGATCTTGCCGGGCTTCATCTTATTTCCCCTTTTACCGTGAACTTTGTCTTTTTCTCGGTGTTCTCGGTGTGCATCTCTTCCGGTTCATGTCCTTTGAATCCTTTTGCGATGACGTAAACTTCGGATGACGCGGACCGGGTGGCGTCGGGAGCGTGAACTTTCACGATGCGGAATCTTTTTTCAAATTCTTCTTTCATCGTTTGAAAAAGATCGCCCATGAACACCTTCGCCACCATTTTTCCTTCTTTTTTCAGTATGTTGTCGGCCGCGTTGACCGCGAATGCGCACAGATGAACGGAACGTGCGTGATCCGTGGAGTAATGACCGCCTATGTTCGGCGCCATATCGGATAGGATGACATCCGCCTTTCTTCCGAGTTTTTCAAGAAGTTCGTTTATTGTTCCCTTGTCGGTTATGTCGCCGATTATCGTCACAACGCCGTCTATCGGTCTTATCGGCCTGAGGTCCACGCCTATTACCTTTCCGCTGCCGACGCGTTCTTTTGCTACCTGTAACCAGCCGCCCGGAGATGCTCCAAGATCAACAACCGAATCCCCTTCTCGGAATATGTCAAAACGATCGTCCATCTGTATGAGTTTGAATGATGCCCGCGACCTGTAATCCAGTTTCTTTGCCAGCCTGTAGTACTTCTCCTGTTTGCGTTCGGCAAGCCAGCGCTTTGTCATCGTGCGTATCATCCGCTACGCCGATTTAATACATTCGCAATTTCTTAAAAGAAGATATAAACGCTCATACGTTACTGCACTGGATAATATGCCGTCAAAATGGACATATGCGAAAGCGGGCGTGGACATAGACCGAAAATCCGGTGCGATAGAATCGCTGGTTAAGGAACTCAGATACAAGAGGACCGGAAAAGGGCAAGCCGCGGGCATGAAGGGTCTGTTCACCAGTCTCATAGATTTCGGCGAAGATTATCTTACTCTCTGCACGGACGGAGTGGGAACAAAGCTTCTTGTTGCGCAGGAACTCGGAATATGGGACACCGTCGGTATTGATTGTATTGCCATGAATGTCAACGACACAATATGCGTAGGCGCCGAACCGATGTCCTTTGTCGACTACATTGCCGTAGAAAAACCGGATGAGAGTTTAACGAATGCAATAGGAAAAGGATTGGAGAAAGGGGCGGAGATGTCCAACATGGAGATCGTCGGCGGAGAGATAGCCGTCCTTCCGGATCTTGTGAAAGGCGTTGACATTTCCGGAACCTGTCTCGGATACGTGAACAAGAAAAGGGTCATTACCGGACAGGATGTGAATGAAGGCGACCTTATCATCTCGCTGAGATCATCGGGCGTGCACTCCAACGGTCTCACGCTGGCAAGGAAAGTGTTCGAAAGCGCCGGGATCGGAATGAACGACAGGATATCCGGCCTGAACGGAACGGTCGGCGCGGAACTGCTGAAACCGACGGAGATATATGTTAAACAGATCCTCTCAATTATAAACGAGCACAAGGTCAGCGGAATGGTGAACATCACCGGCGGCGGTCTGAGGAATCTGCTGCGCATGAGAACGCTGCGGTATACGATAAACGATCCTATCGAACCTGCTCCGGTGTTCAAAAAGATACAGGAACTGGGGGACATCGACACCGCGGAGATGTATCAGACCTTCAACATGAGCATGGGATTTATAATAGCGGCGGCGCCCGACGAGGCGGAGGCCATCGCATCCGGGAACAGGAATGCGAAGATCGTCGGGATCGCGGAAAAGGGGAGCGGCGTTCTTTACGGACCGGATTCCGTGTTGTACGAGCGTTACTGAGCGCAAAGGGCGCCTATCACAGCGCCCAGAGCCGTGCACGTTTCCAGAGAGTAGCGGCCGCCGGTGATGTCCAGATTGTATTTCGGTATGTTCGCAGCGTTCTTGGGTATGCCGTGCGGTCCGAGGCCGAACACAAGAAGTACGCCTTTTCCGTTGTTCAGCATGTTCTTCACCTCGTTCAGCGGTATCAGAAGTTTGGGATCGGGTCTGCTCGTTGTCAATATCGGCTCGCCCAGCTGCGGCGGGAATCCTTTCCCCGGATACGGGAACCTCTGAAATCTTCCTTTCTCCGCAAGCTCCACGAAATATCCTCCGTTGTCGCCTATGCTTGTCGTTCCTGCCACCCATTCCGCCAGTTCTTTAGGCGTTCCCGGATCATCCGGAAAGGGGAAGCCGAAAAGTGCGAGGTTCGTATCGAACGCAAGCGCAAGCGGTCCCGCCCTTGCCAGCGCCCTTCGGTGCGCCTCCATGAACTTCGCGGGATTGTATGAATTGTAGAGGCCTATCGTCAGTCTCCCTTTCCTCACCGGATCACCTCTCGGCTCCGCTTGCTCTTCGCTTGCGGCCGACTATCGCATGCCTGTCGCCGTCCAGAAAGATCTCAAGGTCCGGATTGTCGGATTGTATGCTCTCTATATGCCTGAATATCTCAGACAGCGTAAGATCGCTGGTCCTGACATCGATGAAGACCCTGTCCATGTTACGGAACCGTGTTATCTGTATTTATTCTTTGATAGTTTAAATAAGCATAATGACATGTAAGAACATGGCAACGCTGATGGACTATCAGGACAAGGGCGTCATGGATCCGGAAAGATTTTATGCTGCGCACAAAGGTCTTTCGAAAGAGGAATACAAAGCGAAGATCATTGAGATGTACGGTCCCGCAACAAGCCGCGACAAGAAGATGGGCGCATTGGTTAACGTTGCTGTTCTGGCGTATGTGTTCGGAAAGTGACTTGCGGAGTAAAAATTTATGGTGCCGTGAGCCGGGCTCGAACCAGCGACTTCAAGATCTTCAGTCTTGCACTCTCCCAACTGAGTTACCACGGCGTGAAACTCCCAAATGTGCATTTCTGTTATATAGTTACTGGTTAGCGAAGCGCATTTCTTATCTTCGACACCCTCGGTAAATGAAGGTATGACGAAGATAGCTCACGCTGACCGGAACGCTTCGTACGGTTCGGCGTCAACCGAGGAGGGTCGAGGTATCCACACCGATCGCGTCTATGA
>Ga0123352_10011941_pt1 | contig 13709 bp, 8 predicted proteins | sample TergutLab28metaG_FD_89700 | JGI IMG/M metagenome (GOLD analysis project Ga0123352, IMG submission 89700) | Labiotermes labralis P1 segment gut microbial communities from Petit-Saut dam, French Guiana - Lab288 P1 | ecosystem: Host-associated > Arthropoda: Insects > Digestive system > Gut ...
ATTAAAAACCTTTGCCCCTGAAAAGGCAATTCCCTTTTGGGAAAGTTTTAGGTGAATTGTGTGTAGATGAAGATCGTTTTTATTTCTTGTGTTAAATGAATGGTAATCCGTATTAATTTGAAACAGTTCTTTGTTTTTTATTACAAACATTATCAATGAGTATAGATATTGTGAGTAAAAAGGCAAAGAAAAAAATAATCTTTCAAGATCACCAAGCATTGTGTGTGCATGTTTGCATATGCATGTGACAACAGGATAGACATACTATGTTTTGAGATGGCAGCAATGTTAGTTCCCCTTATTTAAGGGCCCTGACTTAGTGTATGGTGATAGATCTAAAAAAAATTGTATAACTTTATCATGGTTTTATTGTTATAGAATGTAAAATAATGGGCTGCCAACTATATGAAAATTTTCTTTAGCATTTGATTTGTTGGCAGTAACTATGTATGAAACTTTGTAACTCAGCAACGACAAACAAAGCAATGAAGGAGAACCCTGGGATTATATCCAAAACATTTGCCATATGCAGAAACTGTATGTCAGTTCTTTTGTTCTTCACAAAATTAAAAATGAAGCAATAACAATAATGCTAATAAGAATACACAAGCGGGGCTGGAAACGTATGCAGTAAGAAAGTAGGGTTTATAAGTTACAAAAAAATTTCCAAGTTCGAATTTTGTTCATGTTGCTTCATGAATTGTTGGCAGCCGAAGGTATATGGGTTGATATTGACAAGTCTTAATGTCTGTTGTTTTTACTATGAGTCAGAACGAGTCCTTTGTAGCAACTTTTAACAGGGAATGGAGAAAGTCATGAAAGGTGATACCTTCCACCCAGTATTCTCAGGGCAATTAAATCAAGGAATTTTTTAAGGATAAGATATTCTTGTATAGGTCACGTAGATGACACACGCACGCACACACACACACACACACACACACATATACACACACACACACCACACACACACACACACACACACATGCACCATGGGTCCATAAGTGTCATAAAAATAGCAGAATGTGGAACAAGTCATAAGTACAAAAATATACAAATTTACGATGTAAAATACTACAAACATTTTACAAAAACAGTGTTCTTAATCATCTTTACACATAAAAAATTCATCTACAATGTAAAAGGAATGTGTATGTAGGTATTTTCCTAAGGCTGCTTTAAATTTTGCCTTGTCATTCTGGAGGATTGTTACACTGGGTGGTAAAATGTTGAAAATTTTCATGCCAGCATAGAATATACTTTTTTTAAAAAAAGATAGTTTGGCATTTGGTCTAAGCAGATGATATTTATTCCTTGTATTCATATTGTGTATAGATGAATTTGTTTGAAAAATTTCCTGATTATTGATGATGAAGCTCATTAATGAAAGTATGTACTGGCATGGAATAGAGAGAATCTCTAATTTTTTAAAGAGACTTCTACATGAAGTTCTGGTATGTGCATCAGTCATAATTCTGGCAATGTTTTTTTTTGTAAAGTGAAAATCTTCCCACCATTGGAAGAATTACCCCAGAAAAGTATTCCTTATTTATAATAGAACAAAAGTATGCATAGTAAGTTTATTTTGTGTGTGTTAATGTTACTCAGCATAACATGCTCCGCTTAACTTAAGATTCGTTTCCTTAATATGGTTCTTCCAATTTATGTGGTTATCAATTTGTAAACCAAGAAATTTTGTATCCACTGTTTCTTCTATATACTTTTCTTTATAACCAGTGTGTACTATAGAATGTGATGAATTCTTTGTTATGAATTTCATCTTTTTAATTTTGTCTAAATTTAGAACTAATTTATTAGCAGCAAACCATTTAATCATACAAGAGAGAACTAAACATGGCACTGAACAGAAATCTTAAAAATTTCTGCTTGAAATTATGACACTAGTTTCATGAGCAAATCAAATGAGTTTTGATACAGAATTTATTCTCAGTGGCAGGTCATTTTTATATATTTTGAACGATAGGAGCCATAGAATTGGTCCTTGGCTACTTTCATGTTTCAGTATACGCCAGTCAAAGAAAAAATTTTGAGTTGAATTAGGCAGTTTTACTTTCTGCCTTCTGTTAGTTAAATAGAGCCTGAACCAATCTTCATGTACTCCTTGAATTCCATAAAAATGTAATTTAACTAACAAAATGTTATAATTCACACAATCAAAAGCCTTTGCGAAATCACAGATCATACCCCCAATGTGCATTTTTTGGTTAACAGCTTTGAATACACTCTCTGGTAGTCTGAAGAGAGCATCTTCATTTGATATCCCTTTCCTAAAACCATACTGTTCTGTGACTACTATATTGTTTGTATACAGTGTTGGCTCAGTGCATGGCTTTCTCAAGTCCCTTAGAAAAAACCGTTAATAATGAGGTAGGCCTGTAATTTGTCATTGTAATTTTGTTTCCTTTCTTGTAAAGTGGTTTTTCTACTGCAATTTTAAGGTGGCTGGGAAAAATGTCTATGTATAGCAAGTGATTATGAATGTAGCTTAATGGGTGACTAATGAGAGATGCACATGATTTTAATATTTTAGTTGTTATTATATTGTAACAAAATTGTGCGTGCGTGCGTGTGTTTGTGTTTGTGTGTGCGTGCGCGCGCACGCGCGCGCGTGTGTGTGTGTGTTTTTTGGGGGGGGGGGGGGACAGGGGGGAATGTATTATGTGTTTATCTCAGCTTCAATGTTCAGGATTATTTTTATACTGAGGAAGTTTCCAGGAAATGGATCTTTTAGAATTGATATGTCATCTCCTTTCTCTATTTGTTGAATATTTAATTTTTCAGCAATTATTATAAAGAAATTATTGCAGGCATTGGCCACATTTGTTGGATCCTTTAATTATTCGTCATTCCCAGTTAAGGTGGGAGCCTGTTCCATTAAGTTTATATTTCTTGTCTGTTTCTTTATAATGTCCAATGTTGTTTTTATTTTGTTATTAGATTTTGCTATAAGTCTGCAGTAATGTTGCTTCTTAGTTCTTTTATAACTTTTTTAGGATCTTACAGTGTTCAATATAACGTGCTTTTGAGTCTTTCTGTTCTTAGTGAAGGCGTACTGACTTCTTTTGTGTTTGGAAGATATTTTTATACGTTGTGTAATCCAGTCATTCTTGTCTTTCATACTTTGGTATTTAACTGGAAAACTAGCTTGGAAAATGTTTAAGACAGTGCATAGAATTGAGTTAAACATATGGTTAGGATCTTTATCTAAATCAACAGATTTCCAGGTTTATTTTTTAGTACAGTCTGAAAGTTCATGATTGTTTCATTGTTTATGTATCTGGATCTCTGCTTGAAAGGAAATTAGTTTATTGTTACATATATATTTTTAAATGCGATAATTTGAGCATCATGTTCTGATAGGCGATTTATTATGGGAGGTGTAGAAGATAAATTTATGCTACCTTTGTTTTTTTTTTTTTTAAGGGTTTCTAGATCACCCATGACACATCCCAGTTAGTATGGCTTCTCTGGACGAGTGATCAGCCCGTCGCAGAGACCTCTACCTGACAACACACAACAGACAGTCATCCATGCCCCTGGCGCGATTCAAACCCACAATCCCAGCAAGCAAGTGGCTGTAGACCCACACCTTAGACTGCATGGCCACTGAGATGGGCAAATTTATGCTACTGTTATCCACAAATATATTGTTAATGGCTGTATTTGAGTTATTTTGAATTCTTGTTGCAAATTTTACTGTGTGCGACAGATTTTATGTTGTTAATACAGTGGTTTGTTTTTTTCATTTGATTTCAATGAGATAATCTCTGTTTATATCTCCACAAATTAAAAGTTCTGTTTTAGGTTTGTATATGCATTTCAAAGCATCATCCAATTCTTTATAAATTGTTTAAAATCTCCTGTAGGCGCTCTGTTTAAGCTTAATATAATTAATTTAGATGATTTAGTCTGTACTTCAACAGCACAAATTTCTAAATCCTTTTATTTACAGTTATGTGAAATATTAATTTTGCTAAAATACATGTCTTTACAAACAAAAATACACACATTTTACTTCTGTAGATTTTAATGGCAGAAACTTGATCCTAATATATAGCCTGGTAATGTGAGATGCAGCAGGTCCTGTTGCTTCATGTGATGTGCACTAAAATTATTTGTTATTAATGTTATTATTTGTCTAAGAATTCATTAATTCATCAATATTGTGGTAACAAAAATTTGAGAAAGTAGGTCAGTATAGGTACTGTCTGGTAATCTGGAATATTAAATAATTCAGCACCTGTCCGGTCTCATGCAAGCTGGATTAGTGGAATTTTCTTGTATTTTCATGACCCAGTAACCATTTTCCAGTTGAAAATGTACTTATTGAAATGTTCATTTTAGTTATTAGTAAGAAGGTGATAATAAATGCTATGAAAAGTTTTAAATGAAAAGCGTATCTTTGCAGGTTGATGATTTGAAAGCAAAACTTGCAATTCAAGAAGTGGAACTGAAACAGAAGAATGAAGCTGCAGATACACTTATTGAAATTGTCCGAGTTGAAACACAGAAAGTGTGTGCAGAAAAGGCAATAGGTAAGGTGCATTCAACATGTACGTTATGCCTCAGATACAGTGTTAATATTCGCCTTATTTTGCTATGGTCGTTGTGAAGAAATAAAGGCACATTTGACTGTCAAGTAAAGTCTGGTACAGCACTGAAATTGTAAATCTCAAGGCATATATCTGCAAATACCTTAATCTAACACATTCGGTTTTGAGAATTTTCTCATAGTCATGTTTTGAGATAGAATATCCTTTCAATCAGTCACATTGTTTCCTTTGTCCATTGCCTTACATCCATGGCTTTTTTAAATATTTCATAACACATGCATATGTTCTTAAACAGTTACGGTTGGTGAAATCAGTAATGCATATAATTCATATACATGTAAATTACTAAAAATACATTATTATATATTTATGGAAGAATTGAGTATATTGTACTGGAATCTTTGTTCATAACACTTCAAAAAAAGTAGAAAGACATGCTAATAAAATATAGATTTTAATGTGGGATAAAAATACATACATCTTAGTCAGAAAATCTTAAAGGAATAGACCGTGAAAGAAAGCTGCACATAAGTGGAAGGATATAAAAAGTGAACTTAGATTTCAAAAAGGAGTTTTCAACAATTTAAAAAGTACTGACTGCCATTGTAGCATATTGCAATAACAAGCTCTTTCTTTTCAGTAAAATAATGGTGCAAATGAGATTAAGTGAGATGGTGCCTGCTTGTATTTTGATAACCAACTGGAGTGGATACATTGTAAACATATACAACAAGTGGCGTATGCATTCATACACGTACACACACTTACAACTGTATAAGGTTGTTTACTTGAGTCATTACACTTACAGCCGATGAGGAGGAGTGCAAAGTTGGGTTTATAGCTGAGGAGGTGAGCAAGAAACAGAAAGACTGTGAGGAGGACTTAAGAAAAGCAGAACCTGCTCTCACAGCTGCACAGGAAGCTCTGAACACCCTGAACAAGGTGGAGTAAAGTATATCCCAGTGAATAGTATGACATTCGCCTTTAATAATATTTGTTCATCTTCATACAAAGAATAAATGTGTGTATCACTGTGTGTAGGAAACAAAACAAATCGTATTTTTCTCCTAATTTGTGTTCTAGTGTATATAAAATGTAAATTTTCTATTTCCTGTCTTCACTGTCTTTCTGTTTCCAATTTGCTCCCATAGACCTTTTAGACAGCCCTGAAAAATCCTATGAATTTATCCCAAATTCTTGCTGGAATGTGTGGTAGTTAAGGCTGTAATATGCCAATATTGCAGTAGTTAAGATGGTGATGTGCAAGTATTTTATTAGATAAAGACAATGATAAACAAGTATTTTGGCAGATAAGACATTGACTGGCAAGTGTTATGGTAGATGAGAAAGTCATATGCAAGTACTGTCATAAATTATGTATTGTTTTTGAGATCATTTGCAAATAATGAAACTCAGTTTCTAAAATTAACCACATTTTCATGTGTATTAACTGCGAATTGAAATGTGTGCTGAAGGGTTTCGTCTTTTGTATTGTGACACATTTAGTAGGATAGATTTCTTATCTTCTGAATATGGAGTCACATTGTTCTCCAAAACACTGATACCAACCTATTAAACTACATGACATCACATTCTAGAAGAGAGTAATTTTCCTAGTCATCTATGTGTGAACCTCAAAGCTCACATTATGTGCTGACTGAAATACAGAGAAGTCATTAATATACTAATACAATATCCACAGCACATGTATTTATAATATACTGTTTATTTTGTACTATTCTTTATTCTGGCAAATTACTCATCATTTCTGTGATTTATGCAGGCAGCATTTAATACTCTCATTATCTGAAATTGCTTATACTTCTAAAGCATGATCTATATCAATTTGTAGCTATTTCATGTATGTGAAAATCACTGTGTAATGTTTTATGAAGATATAATTTACTGCTTGCAGCAGGTCAATTTGCACAGATTTTACTGTTTACTGTGCCTAATCCTGTTTAATACTGCAAAAGAATAAAATATATCATGTGTTACAATTAATGTACTTTCATACACTATATAAAGGTAATCTAAATTAATTAATTTGATACTCTCATTATACAGTCATCTCTCAATTTTGACAGCAGGTAGGTTTCAAGACCCCAGCGAAAAGTGAAAAACAGTTAAAAATTGTTTCCTCCCCCAGTAAAAAATGTGTTTTATTTTTCAGTTTTTTTATAATGTACTTTAATGGTTTTTTATCCTTAAATCCCTTTTAGTCATTTATGTAAACAATAATTAAAATACAAAATAAAAAGCATTTTAATTTACTTTTTATTCGCTTTTAATGTTATTTTACAACTGGTTCACTTTTGCTGGTCAAGATGGATGGGAGGGGCAAGTCATGTGGGTGTCACATGATCAGCAGCATCACTTCTACACAAGCTTCTAGAACCTTGTAGAATGTTCAGTAAAGTTCAGAGAATTTTATTTTTATTCTTGGGGGAATTTCAATATCTGTGAAGTATGAACTGACAAAAACCAAGGGATTAATCTGTAGTGTTTTTAAATGTAACAGATGGTTAATTATGTACTTCATGTATGCCACTAAGTCACGTTACTCTGTGGTAGTAACAAACAAGGTGTGACTCAAGTGACCTATTTCTTTTGCATATTCACAGGCCAATCTTACTGAACTGAAGTCATTTGGGTCACCTCCTGGTGCTGTAACAAATGTTACTGCTGCTGTAATGGTGTTGCTAGCTCCAAATGGCAAGATTCCAAAGGACCGTAGCTGGAAAGCTGCTAAGGTGAAACCACTGCCCACTCAGTTAGGATGCAAAACAGTGGAAATGCTCTGTTCTTGCTAGTAGTTTTCTGCCATACCACTAAAACTGAAGGAATACAAATAAAATTACTTATTTTCTTATTTTTAATAAAATAGTACTTTCCTTAGAATAAGGTGTATACATTGTACATTCCACATACACTACAGAGTTTTTAGCTTTGTATTCACCAGGGCAGGCTTGCTTAGAGATCCCAAAACTCTGTTGACCATGAATTGCCATAGTTCTGTTAGTACTGCCCTGCTGTGGGGTTGTATTTCCACAAATTATAGACCATGACTGGTTGCTGATAAAAGGTCTTGCTTAGTGACTATGTTTTTTTATTCATATTCATATTTATTCACCTTCCATTAGATCTTTACAGGTATGGAATCAGTCACAATAATACATAAAAGTGTGCAGTGCAATTGTCACAACACAATTAACAATTAAAATACACATAAGACAAGCAAGAAGGTAATGAATAATAAGAATAAGTTAAGTTACACATTAAATAAGATCTTATAGATATCAAATCAAACTAAGTAAAAACAAAGAACCATCATCATTGGGATGCTGATTGATAAAATTCATCTAGGCTATAGAATGTATGTTCTAAAAGGTAACTCTTTAGTGTGGATTTGAAACGCTTAGCATCATTTGGCAGAACTTTAATATTTGATGGTAAATGATTATATATCTTACTTCCAGAATACAGTACTCCTCTCTGCACTAGCATTAAGTTTGTAGAAGGTAAATGTAAGGTGTAGTTGAAACATGTGTTCAAATCATGAATTTCAGAATTGGATAGAAATAGACCTGTATTCTTGTTAACAAAACAAGTAATTAGAAAATATATTAAGATGAAAGTGAAAGTATTTGTAACTGTTTAAATAGTTGATGTTATGAATCACGACTACCAGTATTTGTAATTATTCATATTATTATATTTTTGAATTTTAAAAATGCTTTTACTATGATGTGACTTACCCCCAAAAATAAATCCATATGAAATGACTGAATGTACATAAAAAAAATAGATCGTTCTCAATAATCCACAAACATAAAAGGTTTTATCACCCTAATAGCATAACAAGTCTTATTCAATTTTGATGTTAATGCTGCAATATGATCCTTCATGACAATGTATTATTGATGATCAAACCTAAAACTTTAGTGCTATTGATATCAGTCTTTATTGAATTGGGAGCAATTATTTGAATTTTTCATTCATTTTGTATTTTAGTCAAGAATTACATGAAGTGTGGTTTATTACAGTTCATTGTTAAAAGATTACTCTGAAACCAGTTAGTTATTTTGGTTTTTGTGAATTAATATTATTCTTAAATTCCTCTGGATTAGTGTTTGATATAATAATGCTTTGTATCATCAGCAAATAGTATCAGGTTAGCTAATTTGCTTATGCCTAAAGAAAGATCATTTATATATATAAGAAACAGTAATGGACCCAATACCGAGCCCTGTATTAGGTGTACTATCTTTCATTGATATTCTTGGATATATGTTTTCTAAGTATGATATCATTAATTTGTTATTCTCCACCCCATTGTACCCCTTTTCATTTTATTATTTTCTCTTAGTGATAGCTTAGTCAGTATAGTGTCTAGGTTATGGGCTGGACAACAAAGGAATCATGGTTTATTTCCTGACAGGGGCAAGATACTAAAATTGTAAAGCACGCTGTTCCAACAGAAAGAATTAGTATGGTGAAGATTTAAATTTTTTCCATTCATTCATTCATTTATTTTGCATTCTGTAAATCCATTTACAAGGTCCTGAACAACCTAAAGGATATAAAACTTGTCATATTGCTAATAATATACATATAGAATAAGTACATAACATGGTACATTTTAAGATAAAAGCTACAGGATACAAAGCTTTTTTTTTTTAAGTATAGTCATCACAAAATAAGAGAATACAGAGTATATATATTGCCAGGAACATATAATTGCTGCCTTAAAATTAGTCTTAATACATTTGTTTTACATTTGCTTAGTTGTTACCAATCATAATCATTATAATTTTGCTGATAGTATTCATCAACACTATAAAAAGCGTATTGTAGAAGAAATTTCTTCAATTTAGATTTAAATAGGACTACATTGTTTGAAATATTTTTAATTTGTGGTGGTAGATGTTTGTAAATTTTGCATCCAGAGTATGCAACACCTTTCTGGACCAATGTTAAGCCTGTCAATGTTAAATGCAAATTGTTATTATGACAGGTGTTTGTGTCATGAATTTGTGAATTGATTAAAAATAATTTCTTGTTAGTAGCAACAAAAAGAAGTAAAGAAAATATGTAGCCTTGTCCCTTAACCATAATTATGCAGTTAAATGGAAAATACTTTAATTGGTAAAAGGGTTAAAGACTTCCTTCAGAAGTGAATGATTACTATCTGAGTTTAATATATGCACGTATTCTGATCGTTTACAGGTAACGATGGCTAAAGTGGACTCCTTCCTTGATTCCCTGATCACATATGACAAAGAAAACATACATCCTGAAGTTACAAAAGCAATCCAGCCATATTTGAAAGACTCAGAATTTGATCCTGAGTTTGTTCGTACCAAGTCAGGTGCTGCTGCAGGTAAGGATTTCAAATTAAATTTTTTGTTACCTTCGAATACCTCTGCATTATAAATCCTGTGTCTCTTTATTTGATAACTACTTAAAAATACAGTCTTCCAGTAAGGGTTTTACTTAAATGTACATTCCAGCACTGTTAAGAGTTGGCTGGTGTAAGTGACATCTGCTATAGTCAAGTGTCTCAGTCACCTGAAATATACAATTTTAGATTTGTACAGTGTTTCAGTACACTGCAGTATATGTTGTCAGGGACAAAAGCCTTACTGTTCATCCTTCATCATATTATTGCACATACCCTTGACAGGGAACCTTATATTGAAATGTACAATATATATTTTGTTGTCATTGTGTGACTTTTCCAGGTCTTTGTGCATGGGTAATAAACATAATCAAGTTTTATGAAGTTTACTGTGATGTGGAGCCTAAGCGCCAAGCTTTGTTTCAAGCAAATGCAGAACTGGCTGCAGCACAAGAAAAGTTGAGCATAATCAAGCGAAAAGTTTCAGTAAGTGTTTTGTGCTTAATTGCTTCTTCTTTTGTATTTTGTAACAAACAAATCCACTGGGCTCTGCAATAGCTTAGGCAGGCACACACTGGTTTCTCACCATAGAGGCTTGTGTTCAGTCCTGGGTGGCTTCAGATTCATGGTGACAAAGTGGCACTGGAGAAAGTTCTTCTCCAGGTTCCTTCAGTTTTCTCATGCCAGTTTTAATTTCTGCATCATTCTGTATTCATTAATCAGTGCCTCCTGAGGTGCTCCTTAACCCTGATCTGACAGCATGTTATCCCATCCTTAGTTTTTAACTTGGAGACTTCACATCTGACCTTGAATTTGGTTTGTCACAAATTAAGGATTTTTTTTTAATATCATCTATTACCATCTGTAGCAGACTATTAATTTTCAGCCTCAATTTGTCATGCCTGATGGTTGAGACCATCGATTTTTGAGGTATTTTAACACTACTGTAAGAACTTCAGAGGTTATAGATGAGTATTAGCAATGGGTAGAGAATTTACCTGCTTGATTATTTTCAGTATATAAAGACAATTTTTATATCCCATGTTACAGTCTCTAGAGGAGCAGCTGGCGAAGTTGACAGCTGATTTTGAACAAGCAACTGCTGAGAAGCTGCGCTGTCAACAAGAGGCAGATGCAACTAATGCAACAATCCAGTTAGCAAACCGTCTGGTAGGAGGTCTAGCATCAGAGAACGTGCGATGGGCAGAGTCTGTTGCTAAGTATGTCCAACTTGGTGTTAGATGTCACAAGTAGAGGCCATTATCCTGTAATCATAGTTGTTTTGCAACATTAATGGAATTGTTATTCCTAGTGGTCCTTTTCGACATGAGAAAAAATTAGGATGTGATGTTTTCTTAACAGTAAAATTGTAGAGAAAAAATAAGATGAAACTTATAATTCTATTTCTTTTCTTTGCTTTCTGCAGTTTTTGCTGAGTTCCTGTGGTGAAAGTTGAAAGTAAAGCATATAAAATCTCTAGTTGGGACAGAGATGGTAAACTTCTTAGTGCAGGTTAGAACTCCAATATTCTGATATTCTATATCAGGAACTGATGTGCTGCGTCACACAAACTGGCCAATATATGTACCTGTAGAATCAAAGGAGTGTGCTTTTTTTTGTTACTTATTACATGTTAGTCTGCAGTGGTGTGGATGATTGCCCATGAACACTTCATTATACTAGCCATTCTTTGTTTTGTATATGTCCCTTCTTTCATTTAGTACAAAATAATGAAGTATATGCAAGTTATAGCAAACTGCACAATATGAGTCATTTATATTTACCAACATTTGCAAAAAATTCTATAAAGTTATAAGTTATTAGTTTTTATAAGTTTGTGTGCATGTGTTGGTATATATAAATGTTTGCAATGAATAGTATTAAATTTGGTCAATATTAACTCCTGAATGTATGTCACAGTTTCATGCAGCAAGGCAACATGTTACCAGGTGATGTCCTGTTAGTAACTGCTTTCATCTCTTATGTGGGCTGTTTCACCAAGCATTTTCGACTGGACTTGCTCAACAAGCTGTGGCTACCCAATCTCAGAAATCTGGAGGTAATATTAGTACATATATCTTCAGCTTGCTGAAATAAGGCACTTCATACTGTGTGTGAGTTTAACACCATGGCATTTATTTAGCATGGTTACTTGAAGTAACACCTTTTTTTCTTTGCAGTATTTAATGCTGTTTTAGCATATCAGTTGAAAATACTAATAAAAACAATTCTCACTGAATTTTGTGATAGACTGGCTTACACCCATTCCTTATATTTGGAGGTTATAGATTCAAAGACCAGATATCCTGACTGAGGTTCATCATAGTTTTCCTCAGTTCCTGCAGGGAAATTCCAGGCTAGTAGCTCAAATTAGACCATGGTTGCTTTATTTCCAAATTATTTCCAATCCACTGTTCCCTTATCATCCTGTCATTTAATGCTGTAAAATCTGAGTTACTGTCTCTGCCTTTAATAAATCATAAATAAATGAACATACTTGTATATTGAGTATATCAATTGATGATGGTGAAGGTGTTTTCAAGGATTTTCTGTTATCCTTCTTCTGTCTTACAGTACAGTTCATTGGTTTCTATTTGGTTTCTTTGACTTAATGTAGGCTTGCTAGAAGAACTAACCACCTGACTGCCCTAATGATGGAAGAACATGCTAATATAAATACATCTCATAAATTGCAAGCCTGATCAGGCCTATCCTTATTACTGTCTTCTGCCCCCTCTTTGTCCTCAATTTTCCATTGGTAACTTTCCAACAAGTTGCCAATTTATTTTACTTTAGTTCTTGGTTTCTTCACTCTTATGGGATGTTGCACAGCAATAGTTGCCAGTTTGTTACCCATTTTGGGATAGTATATCAGTCCCATCTTTCCAAGTTGTCTTCATAGACATATTGAGTATTTCAGTATGAAAACAATTGTATATTTTTGTCTTAAATTTGGCATTTCATGTTGCCATTAAAATCGAATGTCATGATATTTCAGTCATGGATGATGTCACATAGTACAGACATGATGTTATTTCCATTGCATTCTTGGTATGTGCTTATTCTGCATAGTGACCAGGTTCCAAGCTGGACTACGGGGAATCATGGTTGAATTTCTGGAAGGGAGAGATTATTCTTGTATTGAGAATCGGGCTGTGTCAATGAAAACAAACTGACCAGACTATGAAGCCTACCAGTTACATCCTTCTACAACTGAGGTTATGCATGCATGGAGCAGTACCTTCACTCCCCAGTAGGTCTTATGGCATGCTTAATTAAACAGGGGGACAACTTTATCTTTTCCTTGCTCTTGTTGTCACAAATGCAGAGAATATATAAATGACATATTTGATACATAATTGTTTCAGCGACCAGTACCAATTACAGAGGGACTGGACCCTCTGTCTCTGCTAACAGATGATACCCAGATAGCTATCTGGAACAATGAAGGTCTGCCAAGTGACAGAATGTCCACAGAAAATGCTACCATTCTATCCAGTTCTGACCGTTGGCCACTCATGATTGACCCACAGGTGAGGTTCTGCTGTAGATTGGGAAAACTAAGAACTGTGACTGTAGTTTAGGTGAAGCATAGAGAAGAAATGATTCACAGATATCTTGGCATGTAAAAACAATGATGGATATTCACAGTTTGTTCTGTAATGAGGGATACACACATGTGCGCATGTGCGCATGTGCGCACGCACACACACACACACACACACACACACACA